>Ga0255341_1000075_pt1 | contig 182887 bp, 195 predicted proteins | sample wastewater_treat_8_FD_192418 | JGI IMG/M metagenome (GOLD analysis project Ga0255341, IMG submission 192418) | Wastewater microbial communities from Lulu Island WWTP, Vancouver, Canada - plant12 | ecosystem: Engineered > WWTP > Wastewater > Unclassified | place: Canada: Vancouver, British... | reverse complement strand
TAATCCGTTTGTCTTTTAACTCGTAAAATTTAGTACTAGTTTTGCATTTCGGACAAAGGTATTTCATGCTACAATAATACCATAATTTAGTCCGAAATTCAGGACTTTACCCTAAATTATAGTCAGCGATTTTTCCACTTTTTATTGTCTTGTTTTACAATTTATTAAAAAGTCTGATCGCATGATAAATTATTTCCGTTCAAAAGCGCCATGAAGTATCAAATTTACACCACCTCAAAAAAAGCATGGGACGCCATGATTGAAGCAATCGACGAAGCCCAAAAATCCATATACATCGAGATGTATATTTTTCTCGATGACACCGCCAAAAGCCACGATTTTATCGGGAAATTAAAAAAGAAAGCGCGCGAAGGACTCAAAGTCGCCATTGTCGCAGACGCTTTTGGAAGCAATAAATTGTCCGCGCAAGCAATTAAAGAAATCAAAAAATCAGGTGCTGAACTTATTTTTTTCAGCCACTGGCTGAGACACATCCATCGCAAAATTCTCGTCATTGACAAATCAATTGCTTTCATTGGAGGTGTAAACATCGGAGAAGCATTCAAAAAATGGAACGATTTAGAGATGAAAATGCACGGTCTTCTTGCGAGAAAACTTTTGCGTTCTTTTGCTTACACCTATGAAATGGCGGGAGGAAAAGACAAAAAGATCCTGCGACTCAGAGAAAAAAAAATTATCAGGAAACTTAAATCGAATCTTGTCGAACATTGGCCGATAAAAAACATTTATTCCATGAAAGAACATTATATTGAAAAAATAAAAAACGCAAAACATAACATAAAAATGGTTACACCCTATTTTACTCCGCCGCGCTGGCTCATTTCCCTTCTGGACGATGCGGTGCGAAGGAAATTAAAAATTGAAATCCTGGTTCCTGAAAAAGCCGATTGGAAAATTTCAAACTCAATCAACTATCATTATATGCACAAATTGCACGACATGGGAATAAGATTCTATCTCACGAAAAAAATGAATCATGCAAAGCTTCTTTTGATTGACGATAAAGAAGGACTTGTCGGATCGCAAAATGTTGATCCCTTGTCTTTTCATGTTAATTCTGAAGCTGGAATTTTTTCAAAAGACAAAAGACTCGCGAAAGAAATATCGGAGATATTCAATCGCTGGAAGAAAAATTCCAAATTTTTCCGTCCGGGAAATTATAAAATGCATCTAGCGGACTATCTGGCCTTGATCTTAATAAAAATACTTCGCCCCATTTTATAAAACAAACTTTGGCATCATTTTCTTGGCTTTCGAAAAATGAAAATTTATTTCATTTTCATAAAAGGATTTTGTTTGACTTTGTTTGTATTATTGAATGCTATTTTAAAATTTTGCACAACATTAAAATGAAAATTCCAAAACAGTTGCCACAGTTTGAAAAACCCGCGCTTTTCATTTCCGCCGGGGAATATGAAGCAAAATTTTATATCGCTCAAAACGGAATTTTAGAAAAGACAGCACATATAAAAATGCCCCCGCGCAAAGAAGCAAAGGAAAAACAAGGTTTCATTGGGAAAAGAGCTGCAAAAAAAGACCTTGCTTCAGTCTCACACAAAGGCCGCTACCTTGAAGATCTCAAAAGAAAGTTCAAGCGTGAAGTCCATCGTGTAATACACAAAACTTTGGCAGAATATAAACTCAAGGAAATTTATATTTTCGCTCCTGTTTATGCTGTAAGAAGAATAGAGAGTCAATTAGACAAATCCGAGAGAAAAAATATCCGCATGAGATTTTTTAAAGAAGACACAAAATTCAACGCACTCAATATGGTCGTTAGGTCCTGGGAAGAGGAACAAAAAGAAGTTTTTCCGGGATCTGTGGCAAAAAATTCGGCGAAGAAAATCCTCAAAAAACCGAAGATAAAAAATGGCAGAAAACATAAGGTAATATAAGAAGGAAATGAGAAAAAATAATATCGACACAAACAAGACAAAAACCCAGCCTTAGTGGCGGGGTTTTTGCAATGTTCGATTCGCATTCAACTACGAATCAAAACTGATAATCTTGGACTATTTCAAAGTTACAGTTGCTCCTGCATCTTCAAGCTTCTTCTTGATTTCTTCGGCCTGGGCTTTTGCAACCTTTTCTTTCACCACCTTCGGAGCTGCATCAACCAGGTCTTTTGCTTCCTTAAGTCCCTGTCCTGTGATTTCGCGAACAGCCTTGATCACGTTGATCTTTTGAGCTCCGGCCGCAGTGAGTTCAACATCAAATTCAGTCTTTTCCTCAGCTGCTTCTGCTGCTTCTCCGGCTGCGCCACCCATAGCAGGTCCCATCATTACCGGAGCTGCCGCGCTTACACCGAATTTTTCCTCGAGAACTTTAACCAGTTCCGAGAGATCCAAAACGCTCATTTTTTCGATTTCTGCAACAATTTTCTCAAATTTTGCAGGAACCTTTGCTTCCTTTTTTTCCTCTGCCATAATATTTTCCCTACTAACTTTCTAATCTTTTACTAATATACCGATAAAAACTTTTATAAGTATATTCAAAAATGATTAGTAATTTAGTTGATATTATTAAAATTAATTTAAATTTATTATTTTTTCTCGCTTACTGTTTTCAAAACCTGAACCAGCCCTCTCAAATTTCCGGCCAAAACGTTGACAAACCCGGAGACAGGAGCGTTCAAAGTGCCAACAAGCTTGGCGAGCAGTTCTTCTTTAGAAGGAACTTTTGCCAGTGCTTTCGCTTGCTTAGCATCCATGATTTCGGTTCCCAAAACCCCTCCGAGCATCTTAACATTCTCGTTTGTTTTGGAAAATACGTCGATAATCTTGGCTCCGGCAACTTCGTCTTCATTTGAAAGAGACAAAGCAATCTGTCCTTCCATCGATTTCACGTCGACATCTTTGATTCCGGCATCTTTAAAAGCCAGATCCAAGAGAGTCTTGCGAACGACAACATACTCGACTCCTGATTTTCTCAAATTCTTTTTGAGTTCAGTGAGATCTTTGACTTTAAGGCCTTTATAATCCAGGAAAATAGCGGATTTTGCAGCCTTAATCTTTTCGGTCAGGGTTTTTACCAATTCGACTTTCTGATTTTTTGTCAGCATATTCTAACGAATTACGAATCTATTACAAATTTACGTAGCTATGAAAAGTACAAAATTTTAAAAATTTATTTGTACATTTGTAAATTTGTAATCAATTTGTATTTTCGTAATAAATTAAAAAATCTGCGTTTCCGCAGATCGACCTTTGAAACCGCAAAGCGCAGATGCGCTTGCGGACTCCTCGGCAGGACTTAAATAAAATTAATGCCTGCTGTCTGCGGAAATAATCTATTAAATTGACCCCTTATCTAAATTATTCTGTTTTTTTCTCTTCTTTTACTGTCTCTTCTTTGGGCACTTGCTGGCTTTTCGCTTCTTCTGTTTCATTCTCCGCTGCCGGAGATTCTTTCGCTGCAACCTTTTTCATCTTTATTGCCCGCTTCTTTCCTTCAACAATCTTTTCCCTTAAAAGCAAGTTATATACGCTATCCGACACCTGAGCTCCTTTCGATATCCATTCTTTTATTTTGTCTGCCTTTAATACGACTTTTTTCTGGTGTGGATCATAATTTCCAAGCATTGCAACATGGCGCCCTCCCGGAGCCGCCGTATGCTCCTGGAGCACTATTCTGAATTGAGCCCTATTCTTTCTTCCAACACGCGCAAATCTGATGGTTAACATATTGTTCTTTTTATCACGAAAATTAATAGATATTTCTGAAATACCCTTATTTTGCCTTTATTGAGCTTGATTTTCAATGCTTTCCTAGTATACTATCATCGGTCTGTATTGTCAACACCCCAATCAGTCGTCGCCAGGAACCGTGAAAACATCTAAATTTCGGACGATACCGCCATTCGCCAAAGAAATTTTGTCCAAAATCGGCTTGTCGTTGCCCACGAAATCAAGCTGACTGATCTCTTCCCGCGAAACCCATCTTATTTCGTCATGCTCTCGCAGATTAAAGTTCTTGTCACAGCATTGCGCGGTATACGCCGCAAACTTTATTGTATCATTGTCATAGTGAAAAGTATGCCCGTCAAAAAATTCTCCGATTTCCACTTCGACATCAAGTTCTTCCTTAAGTTCACGTTTCAGTCCCTCTTTGAATGATTCCCTTTTTTCAATTTTGCCTCCGGGAAATTCCCATTTCCCGCCGACAACACCTCCAGCTTTTCTTTTGGCAATAAGAAATTTTCCGTCTTGTTCTATTATGGCTGCTGCCACTTTTTTCATAAGTCTAACATCAATTGCGGTAATTAATCACAAATAATACTACAAATTTTCAAGAGCAACATTGCACAAAAAAACAAAGCTCCTGTGTGGAGCTTTGTCGTTATCAAACCAGCATTTTGCTATAAAACAGCCTCTTTTACGGCTTTTGCAACTCTGAATTTGACAACTGTTTTTGCTGCAATTTTGATTTTTTCTCCTGTTGCAGGATTAACTCCCATGCGAGCCTTTCTTTTCACTTTTACCAACTTTCCAAAACCCGGGAGAACAAATTCTCCGGCTTTCTTAACTTCCTTGTATGCTACTCCTGCGAGAGCATCAAAAAAACCATTCACTTCTTTCTTCGCCAAGCCTGTTTTTTCAGACAGAGCTGTCACGATCTGTGACTTCGTCATTTTTGCCATAACGTTTTTTATTTAATTAATTTATTATTTGCATGATGGTTCATGCATACATCAATTATACACCATTTTTAAAAGCTTTGGAAGACCATATTGCTTTTTTTGTCAATAGTAATGAGCATTTTCGCCATAAAACCATTGAACATATATGCGAACTTCCTATTCGTTCATTTCAAGCGCAATTCTATCAAAGCACACCCTCCCTGAATCATGCCTCCAGTCGCTCGATACATAGCTTACCATGATGTCATTGTCGTCCTTGTTGGATCGTTCGAAATCGGCGCATAACCTGTAGATATTGCCGATGCGCATTTCATAGACAATATTGGCGCTGCTTTGCCACACCTCCGGAGAAAGATCAGTCTTTCGCATATCATCAAGAGTCTTGGGCAATTTTCCCGTTTTACTGAAATAATTTCTGACTGACATGTCGATAGATTGGAGATTATTGACAGTTTCCTGGTCAACCCTTTTTTGTTTAGAAACCCGCGGAGAATCAATGATGAAGCATGCGGAAATAAAAATTACGAGAAGAACAGAACCCAATCCGTAGGCAATAATAAGATTTATCTTGTTTTTTTTCGCATCGCTTGTCGGGCTCCACATATTCCAGAAATAATACCCGAGAATCGCCCCGGCCATGAGCAATACGACAAGAGCCTTCAGGAAAAAAGCTGCCGCCGTCTCTCCATTGAGAAAATTCATTATCAGCGTTACCATGTCTCCGATAATTGTCGTGGCGGCAAACAACAACATTATATATGTAAGCCATTTGCGCACACTCGAATCTTTCGGAGTCTTCTTACTCTTCAGCCTGTCATTCACCACCCCCGACAGAAAGAAAAATAGCGGACTCGCTATAAGAATTGAAGCGATGCCGAATTTTACCGAATCCTGATCAAAAAAGGAAATACCTGTTCCAAGCGAACTGGGAACAAATTTGTTTATGAACTGAAAAAGAAGAGTCCCTGTTCCGAAAGTTATGAAAGCCAGAGAAATAAAAAGGAGGAAATAGAGAAAAAAGTCTTTTGCAGGATTGTTATGAAAACCTGCGTTGACCAAGGTTTTTGTTTTCATATGTTTTTGTTTTAAAAAAATTATTTTGCAATGATTTTTCCTCCCTGCCCCACCTGGTCAAGACGCACCGACAAAAGCTTTGAAATTCCGTCTTCGCTCATGGTTACTCCATAAAGGAGTGAGGCTTGGCGCATTGTTTCACGGTTATGCGTAATCGCCACAAACTGAGTTGATGCTGAAAGCTCCTGAAGAATCTTTCCAAAACGTCTGGAATTAGCTTCATCGAGAGCAGCTTCCACTTCGTCAAGGATCGCGAACGGCGGAGGATTATATGAAATTATGGCAAACAGCAAGGCAATGGCAGTCAAAGATCTCTCTCCTCCGGAAAGAACGGCCAGACTTGAAATTTTCTTTCCCGGGGGACAGGCAAAAACATCCACTCCCATCTCCTCTTTTTCATCAGTGCCTTCTTCTGTCTGTTCCTCAATATTGCCCTCATTCAGGTCGTCTTCTTTTGCCTTATTCTTTTCTTTTTTTGTTTTAGATTTTATCAAACGCGCGTTTCCGCCACCGAAAATAATTTTGAAATATTTTGCAAATTCTTTGTCAATTTCCGCAAAAGCCTTTTCAAATTCGGTTTTGATGCGCGCATCCATTTCTTTTATCACCGTACCGAGAGATATTATTGCATTTTGCAAATCCTTGAGCTCCTGAGTAAGAAAATCAAACCTTGCGGACGTTTCATTATATTCTTCCACAATCATCGGGTCTATGCCGCCTATGTGCTCAAGCTGCATTTTAAGCTTGTTTATTTCTTTTTCAATGGCATCCCTGTCAATTCCGGTATCCACTTTTTCATTTTTAAGTTGCGACGGCTCGCATTTAAGCTCACTGCGGATCTCGTTGGACAAATCTTCTTCACGAACTTCTATTCTTGCAAGTTTTATTTTTGCCTCATTGAATTGATCTTTCAGGACAGACAATTGCTCCTGCTTTACTCTTGATTCCCTCTCCAGTTCAAAGAAACGCTCTCTTGTTTTTTTCACCCTTTCCGTCTCTGCAGCCATTTCTTTTTCAATCTTCTCAATTTCAACTCTCAACTGCTTCTCACGGGATTGCAAATCCTTTTTCTTTTCCTCAAACTCCTCTATCTTTTTCAATATTAACGCAGTTTCTTTGGAATTGTCTTTTTTAATCGAAATTTCGCCTTTGCCGGATTCTCTGTGCAGATCGTGAAGCTGCTGCTGAATGGCTCTGGCATGCTCCTTTATTTCTTGGAGATCTTCCAGCTTCTCAACGCTCTCGATTCTTTTTATGAGCCTTTCCTGCGCTTCGCGAATATTCTTCAATTTATCCTGAACATATTTTAAATCTACAGGTATTGTTTCAATCAATTTTTGGTTTGCAAGCTTTTCTTTCTCAATAATAACGCGTCCTTCGGAAATTATCAACTCCCTCTCAACTTCGTTCAACTTTTTTTGCAGCTGACCCTTTTTGTTTTCAAGCTCCTGTTGAAATTTCGAATCTTGGAAACTTTTCGATTCCCGGCCAAGCTCATCGTTCATCTTATCAACCTCGCGCTGCATGTTCATCATCGATGCGCCAAGAGTTTCCTTCTGGCGGGAAAATTGCTGTCTTTCCGACTGGAATTGATTCCAGAGAAATGAAAATAATTTTATCTGTTTTTCTTTTAATTTTTCCGCGATGTCTTTCCCCTGCACCGCCTTTTCGGCTTGCCGCTTGAGCATCCTAAGATGCGGCTGGATTTCACGAATAAGTTCCTCCACGCGCTCCATGTTTTCTTTGGTCGACTCCATTTTTCTCTGAGCTCTTGCTTTCTTTATCTGATATTGCTTAACTCCCGCGGCATCTTCAATGATCGTACGCCTGTCATAAATAGACGCGTTCAAGAACGCGTCTGACATTCCCTGATTGATGACCGAGTAGCTTTCTTTGCCGACACCCGCTTTGGCAAGCAAATCAATCACGTCAATAAGCCGCACTTTACTGCCATTTATCAGATATTCGGATTCTCCCGAGCGGAAAATTTTTCTGGCAATCGCAACTTCCGAAAAATCCAGCGGTATCCTTTTATCAGAATTGTCGAAATGCAAAACTACGCTCGCGCTTGAGAGCCTCGCTTTACTGCCGCTTCCGGCAAAAATTATATCTTCGGATTTCCTTCCGCGCAGATTTTTCATGGACTGCTCCCCCATCGCCCATTTGATTGCGTCGGCAACATTGGATTTTCCACTGCCATTGGGACCGACAATAGCAGTAATTCCTTTCGCTTCTTTGCCACTGCCAAAATTACCCGCCGGAAGAAACTCCAGTACGGCCTTATTTGCAAACGATTTGAATCCCATTATTTCAACTTTTTTGAGATACATAAGAAAATAAGATACAAACAAAATCGCAAAACCAACCCGAACGGTTTTCGCTCTTCATCTTAACTTTATACCTTCATATTTTACCATGTTTTTGAATATAAAAAAAGCCCTGGGATTGGGCATTAAAAAACATGTTTAGCGTTCACGATGCGATGCATGATTGCGTTCCGATATTATGGAATTAAGAATATATCGGGAGCAAAGGCGGGGATACAACCCAATTCACTTTGCTCCCATAGTGATCAGGGCTGTATTGAAGACCGCATGAGATAGTTTTTGGCTATCACAGAATCGCCAGCAATGAGTATAGCTACTGTCCGCCTAGACTTTCGACCCTATGCCGGCAGTCCTCTTCACAAGCCTTTGATCCATCGAAAGAACTGGGGAAATTAAATATAGTTTAACGCGTAAAATTAAATTTATCAATAAAAAAGCCGACTATAAAAAGAAAAAGCGCCTACATTGAGGAGCCTGTGGTGAAATAAGTTCACTGTTTTATGAAATGTGCTTTTTTAGTTTAGCAAACTTACTTACATTTGCGCAGCTACTTTTGTCAAAAATGGTGGCTCGGAGAGCAGGAAGTTTTATGTTTTCGATGAAACACTCCCTGCCCTCCGACCGGTGTAACGGATAACTATCCAAGAGGAGCTTCGGCTGATTTAGTTATATCATAATAATTAATTTTGTCAAATTTAAAATCACCAAAAACTTGCTTTTCGAAAAAGCGCATGTTTTTTAGTGTTTAAGCAATATTTTTAAAATTTTTATTTCGAAATATATTCCGCCATTTCCACCAGTCTGTTCGAGTATCCCCATTCGTTGTCATACCATCCGACAATTTTTACAAGATTTCCCTGGGACATCGTGAGCGGAAGATCAACAATAGCGCTCAAAGGGTTCATCTTATAGTCCATTGAGACGAGTTTTTCTTCAGTTGCGCCCAAAATATTCTTGAGACTTTCTTTTGAAGCCTCTATGAATGCTTCGTTGATTTCCTCAACCGTCTTGGAGCTTTGCACAGTGCAAATAAAATCAACGATTGAAACCACTGGAGTCGGAACGCGAAATGCAATTCCGTCCAGTTTTTCTTCAAGATGCGGAATTACTTTGCCAACGGTTTTTGCCGCTCCAGTCGTCGTCGGAATGATGCTGAGCGCAGCTGAACGGGCTCTGCGCATATCCTTATGTGGAAGATCAAGAAGATTTTGATCATTTGTATAGGAATGAGTTGTCGTCATAAAACCTTTCTCCACTCCGCAGAGATCATCCAGAACTTTTATCATTGGGGCAAGACAATTCGTCGTACACGATCCGTTTGATATTATCTGCTCACCCTTATATTCTTTCTCGTTTACTCCGAGAAGATAGACCGGCGTGCCATCTTTTGGAGGAGCGCTCAAGACAACTTTTTTCGCGCCTGCCATAATGTGCTTTTCTGATGATTTTTTGTCAAGAAAGACACCGGTACACTCAAGGACGACGTCCACACCCATTTCTCCCCACGGCAGCTGCAACGGGTCTTTTTCGGAAAAATATTTAATGCTTTTTCCGTCTACGATGATTTCACTGTTTTCCTTGTCGACAGTCACATTTCGGTGATACACGCCATAGGAAGAATCATATTTCAAAAGATGCGCCATCGTTTCGATATCGGTAAGATCGTTTATTGCGACGACATCCATGTTGCGCTTTTCAAAAATAATCTTGAGAGATGGACGACCAATCCGGCCAAACCCGTTAATCGCTATTTTTAGCATAAGTTTTTGCTTATAAGTTAATTATAAAAAAATTAAATGTTATAAGTTTTATAAAATTCCAAGCAATTACGATAAACAAAGGTTTAAATAATAAAAAAGCTTGGGATTTGTATTTTGTAATTTTAATATATATTAAAATTCATCCGTTTCTATGTTTAGAATCTTCCAGTTTTTCCCGGCGGTCTTTTTTATATCAAAATCTGCTTCTTCCAAAATAGTATTTTTTGCAATTGATTGCAGTCCAAACTTAAGATTCTCGATACTGATGTCTTCGACGTGCTCATCAAATCCGTCATGCGCCATGGAAATTTCCCCTATTTCCAAACTTACCTTCCTGATTTTTGAAAGTTTTTTTTCGCGGGAAATTTTTAAAATTTCGTCAACTATTTCTTTTGCCAATAAAAAATCGTGCAAGAATTTGGATTCACGAATCAAACCCTAATTATATCCGAACATCTTGAATACATTCCAAACATCCGCGATTATTAGTGAAAAATTCGTGCAGATTAGCAATTTATATCCTCAATGCACGGCGCAGCTTATGCAGGGATCATACGCGCGGATGAACGCGCGCATCTTTTTTTCTCTTACCTTTTCATCCTTTTCATCAAGTATCCCCGGAATGAACGCCGCGATGTCGTCTTCAAGGTGCGTCAAAAATTGCGCAGTGGGCGTTATAATATTAACGCCCTTTATATATCCTTTGAAGTCAACATCAACCCAATAATACAGCGTTCCGCGCGGAGCTTCAACCGCGGCCGCTGCCTGCCCTTCCCGGACTTCATATTTCTTTGTCAACGCATTTTTAAGATCCGAATGCCCGAGTTCTCTCAGAAGTTTTGTTGAATCCTCAATGCAATGAATTATTTCAACCATTTGATAGAGCACGTTATGAAAAGGATTAAAGTCCGGATTCTTGAAATTAAGCGAACTGAGAAAATGGCGCGCCCGCATGCTGAGTTTCTCGCCTTGATTATTGACCCTTGCGATTGCGCCCACCATATAACTCGTCCTTCCGTCTCTCATCACTCTTTTTATCATTTCTTTGGGTCTTTGGAATTCATGAAATCTGTCTTCGAAATTATCCGCCTTGACGTGAAGACCCTTGTTCGATGTTATATTCCCATCGTAAATTGCATATTCGCCTTTCTTGTAGAGACTGACATATTCCGTCGGACGTGAAAATTCCGGAAGCTTTATTTTCTTGAAAAAATTTCCAAGCTCCATAGCCACAGGCAAAATTTCTTCGCCTTTCACTATCAATTCCCTTATTTCCTCCAATGTTGGAACTTTTTTGAACCCGCCGACTTCATTCGTAAGCGGATGCACAACTCTGCCCCCGATTGTTCTCACAAGATCCATCCCGTATTCCCGGATTTTGATGGCTTTTTTCGTTTCCTCCGGATATTCTTTCACGAGATTAAGGTCATTTTCAATATCAAGAAAATCCGCCAGCGACAAAAAGAAAAGATGAAGCGCATGCGAGTGGATAAATTGCGCATGTTCCATGACTTTCCGAAGCTTTATGGCCTCTTCGCTGACCTTAACCTTCATCGCGTTTTCGATCGCTTTTATCGAAGTAAGATTGTGCACAACCGGACATATTCCGCAGATCCTCTGCGCCACAATGGGCATGTCTTTATAGTGTCTGCCGATAAGAATCCCTTCTATAAGCCGAACTCCCTCTCTCACCTCAATTTTCGCCGACTTAACGTCGCCCCTGAGCACGCTTGCCATAAAACCCGCGTGTCCTTCAATTTTTGCAATATGATTTATCTGAATTTTCATGTTAATTATTTTAATTAGATCCTGATTACACTTTTCAACGTCTTTCGGATCCAGAAAAAAATATTTAATATCATTGATTGTCCAATTTATTTCGAATCCAATTTATATTCCCGTTCAAATATATCATCCCTTAGCCCGTATATTTCCGTCACGTTTTCAAATTCCTCATCTGTCATCATATTCTTAAGCGTCGCGCGCATAGCTTTGATATTTCCCTTCGGACGAAGACCTCTACATCCCTGACACATCATCCCCGCGCTCGGGCATACAGCGTCACAGCCTCCCTGAATCATCGGTCCAAAACACGGTTTCTTATCAAGCAGCATGCATCTGTTTCCCTTGGCTTTACATTCCACGCACACAGGCTTGTCGGCAAGCTCGGGAAGACTTTTCCCGGTTTTAGCGCTTTCAAGAAGCATCGGGAAATATTCTAAAAATTCTTCTCCTGTGATCGGACAACCCGGAAAAGTAAAATCAACCTTCACAAAATTATCCACTTCCTGGATTTCGACGTTATCAATTCCCCGGATGTATTTATAGACATGTTTTGCGGTATTTTTTTGTTCCTGATAATTTTTTATTTCCGGAACTCCGCCCATCGCGGCGCAATTTCCCAGCACCACAAGAAGTTTGCTTCTTTTGCGAAGAGCCTTGAGAGTCTTTTTATTTGCTTTGGTCATAGGATTACCTTCCACAAATCCAATATCAAGCTTTTCGCCGCTATCTTCCTCGTCTTCAATCAGCCTGAAATCAACCATGTCAACCTTTTCCATAGCTTCCATGAATTTTTCGCCCAAATCCAGAAGCGCAAATTGGCATCCCTCGCAAGACGTAAGACTGACAATCGCAATCTTTGGTTTTTTCTCTTTTTCTTCCGTTTCTTTCACTTTCTCGTCGTCCGCATTTACCAAAACAGCCCGATATTTCTCCGAATCTTTTTCGCCATTCTTTTCAGAATCAGGCGCGGGAAGATTCCATGGCAAAACCTCCGGAAATTTGTCAACGACTTCTTCGTCAAAATCATTTCCGATAGTCTCACGTGCGCTTTTTTCCTTTTGAGGTTTCTTTGTGTTTTTTTGCACGTTTAGGTTTCTTATTTTTATTTTTATCACTTCGTCTGATTTCATAAGTTAATATTAGCATATTTTGGAAAAAATAAAAAAGCTCCGCACGGTGAAAATTTCACCGCGGGAGCCTACTTTTGGCATGTTTGTCATGCTGCTTTCAACATGAGCGCAAAATCATTTTCCTTGAATATCATTTCCAGATCGATACACCCGTCATTCCATCTGTTACCGGGACCAAAGAACATGCATCGTATACATATACTGCCTTTTGCATTAAGATATTCCGTCCCCCAGAAGTATATAAAGCGATTGTTTCCATATTTTCCCTTCCAGGTTTCAGGAATAACCACGGGATTGGCAAGAAAGAAGTCCAGCATGCAAGCGTTTACTTTTTTCATGCCCTTAAGATCTTCCAACTGTTTCTTGACATCATGACCTCTTATCGGTTTTTTGTCTGCCCGCATTTTGGACGCATAGAGCCGAAAATTTCGAGGATCCCAAACGACAATACCGCCTTTTTCATGGTTTTTCAGTTTCAACCCCAGCCCCTCAGGAACAGAAGGTTCCACGTTGCAGTCAACAATCAGCATATTTATCCTCCTTCTTTATGTTTTTGTTGCAATCCGAAGCTTAAAGCAGAATTTTGGCTATAATAAGCCTATTTTGGTTATACAAAGAACTTGCGCTCAACCTTTAATTATACTCCTAAATAACCTTTTTGTCAAGCTTGCATTATTCCACGCCTTCCTGTATATAGTTCGAGTATTCTGGCTTGTTCTTTTCAAAAATGATACGCTGATATTGATGGAAACGATAAAAATACCAATAAAATCCCAAAAAACGATACTTGCACTCGGCGCGGAATCTGCCGGAAACTTTTCGGCATATCACAATGGCAGAATATGGTTTTCACAGGATTTCCAAGACTTGCTCGATGAAAAAAATTTCAAAAAATATTCGCGCAACTTGCAAAAATTTCTGAAAGACAATTTGCTTAAGCCCGACGTTGTCATTTCCGACTTTCATCCTGAATTTCGCACGACAGAACTCGCAAAGAAACTTTCCAAAAAATATGGCGCAACACATCTTTTTGTTCAGCATCATTTGGCTCACATTTTTTCTTCAATCGGTGATTGGATCATTTCAAAAAACCACCGACACCAAAAATTAAGCCCGGATTTTTTCGGAATCGCCTGCGACGGAACAGGGTACGGCGTGGACGGCAAAATTTGGGGAGGAGAAGTTTTTAAAATAAAAATTAAAAATGGCAAGCTGCAAACAGCAAGAATCGGTCACCTTGAAAATCAAACATTGATCGGAAGCGAAACTGCCATCAGAGAACCCGCACGCGTTCTTATTGCAATACTTTCAAAATTTCTTGATGAGGAAAAAATTTATGAAATTATAAAAAAGTATTACTCGCAAAAAGAATTCGATGTAATTTACCGGCAGCTTATGCAAAATTTCTACTGCATTGAGTCATCGGGCGCGGCGCGCGTTTTTGATGCGGTTTCGATCCTGCTCGGATTTTCAAAAAACGAAAGACTTTCAAAACATGCGCCGGCAAGGGCGCTCGAAAAAAACTCCACTTCTCCGTACAAACTCAAGCCCGTCACAGTATTTTCCAAAAAAGAAAAAGCGGCTGTCTTAAAAACCGCGCCGCTTTTCAAATTTCTGATAAAAAACATCAAAAAGGACAAGCGGAGACTTGCTGCGACTGCGCAAACATATGTTGCCGAAGGTCTTCTTGGGATTGCGGGCAAAAATCATCTTGTGTTTTTTTCCGGCGGAATGGCAAACAATATGATAATGCGAAAATTTTTTAAATCGCGCGGCGCGCATGTGAACGAAAAAATTCCCTGCTCGGACGCGGGAATTTCATTCGGACAAATAATCTTTCACCTGCTAGCAGATTCTCGGAATCATTTTTCCGCCAGGCATCTCGATCGGGCGAAGTGAGCCAAGCTCTGTTTTCAGAAAAACTCCTTTTCCCTTTTCCGCCCTTCCGATTATTTTCGCTTCACGGTTGAACTTCCGGAGAATCTTCAAAACTTTGCCGGCATCTTTTCGGGAAAATGCCGCAATAAATCTTCCTTCCGACGCGAACGAAAAAACATCCAGCCCCAAAAGATCCGCCAATGCAAACGTCTCTTTTTTATAAGGAAGATTTTCTTCTTCAAGCACGATTTTCACATTTGACTTTTCAGCCATTTCGACAATGTTGGCAGCCAAACCTCCTCGGGTTGGATCTTTTGCGGCATGCGCGTATTTTGCCACGGCCGTCATCTCTTTGATTACAGGTTTTGAGTCCGTCTTGATTTTCGAACTATAGCCAAACCGGAAGCTGAGAAGCGCAACCGTGTGCTCGCCCAAATCACCGGAAGAAATGATTATATCTCCGGGCAAAACTCCATCATTTGATATAATCTTCTTTGCCAGGCCAACTCCGGCAGTCGTGATTTCGATTTTGTCTATTTTTCCCTTCTCAGTTACCTTAGTGTCGCCGGTTACTATCGGCACGCCTGTTTCTTTCGAAACCTTGCTTATGGATCTTATTATTTTCAGAAAATCATCCTTTGAAAATCCTTCCTCAATGATAATGCTAAGCGAAAGCCCTATCGGTTTTGCGCCCATAACAGCAAGATCGTTTATAGTTCCGCACGCGGCGATTTTCCCGATGTCCCCGCCGGGAAAAAAGATGGGATCAATAATGAAAGCATCAGTGGTAAACATGAGTTTCTGATCTCCCAAACCATAGGAAGCGGCATCATCTATGCAATGCTTCCACTTCTTGCAAAGCGGAAGAATTTTCCTTATCTCGCCAATAAGCTCAGCCGATTTAAGACCTCCTCCTCCCTGATCAAGTTCTATTTTTTGTGTATCCATAATTTATTTTAGGCTTCTAAATTTATACTCCACACTGCACGCGCCTTCCTGAGAAACCATACAGGGACCAAAAGGTTTCTTTGGAGTGCATGCTTTCGCAAACATTGGACACTTCTCCGGCGCCAGAAGCCCGCGAATAATTTCCCCACATTTGCATCCGCTCTGCTCTTTTATTTTTGACGCGTCCATTTTTGCAATAACTCCTTTATGCACAATTTTCGCATTAAGTTTGGGATCTTTCACCTCAAGTCCCGAGCGCGGAATCATGCCGAAGCCCCTCCATTTGGCATCCGAAATTGTGAAATATTTTGAAATAATTTTTTGCGCGACGAGATTTCCTTCTTCTTTCACCGCCCTTTTATATTCATTTTCCACCTCACGTCTTCCCTCCGCAATTTGCCTAAGCAGCATGTATATCCCGACAATTAGATCTTCTGTCTCAAAACCGGTAATAACTTGAGCCATTTTCATGCGCCGATAGGGCTCGATGCCGGCAATCGCGGAAACGTGTCCGGGACTTATGAAGCCGTCGATTTTCGTTTCATTCATTTCAAGCAGCGCTTCCATGGCAGGCAGAAAAAGCTTGTGCACGGAATATGTGATCAAACCTTCTTCTAAAGCCACCGCTGTCATCGGAGCAGTTGTGTCAAAACCTAGCCCGAAAAAAACAAGGTTGGGATGCTGCTTTCTAAGTCTTAGCGCATCTTCAACCGAATATACGGAAAAAACTTTCGCTCCGGCACTCCTTGCTTCTTCAAGGCTGCCGAAATTTCCCGGAACGCGAAGCATGTCGCCATACGTCGCAATCGGAATCCCTGAAAGGGCAAGATGCACCACCATATCAATGTCTTCCTGCGCCGTGACGCATACCGGGCATCCGGGACCGGAAATCAATTTAATATTTTTAGGCAGAATATTTCTGATTCCCTTCTCGCTTATAGCTTGCGTGTGAGTTCCGCAAACTTCCATCAAAACAACGTCCCTGCCGATTTCGGCAGCAGTATTTTTGATTTTTTCAATAAGAGGATTAATTGATTTTCTTTTCATATTCTTTGAGAACTTCCCACGCGTCTTCTTTTGAAAGTATCTGTATCGCAAATCCGGCATGCACAATCACGAAATCACCCGCTTTTGCATCGGAAGTTAGTGATATGTTGATTTCTTTTCTAATCCCGTCAAAATCAGCAACCGCTTGCCGTCCGCTGACGCTGATTATTTTTCCGGGAAACGCAAGACACATATGCGAGCGCAAATCAATTATTATCTTAATATTATACCAAAAAACAAAAGCCGCAAAAATTGCGGCATGGATTTTAAACTTTATGCACCAAAAAATTTTGTTGACAAATATTTTTGCAAATGATGTTTAAGCCTTTCCTTCGCTGCCAAAAAAACGAATTTTTTCCTTCACGGAATTTTTCACCGCTTTCCTGGCATCTCCGAGCAGCTTCCTTATATCAAAAGATATGTCGTTTTGCGCGCGCACCGCTTTCACAAGACTATTCACAAAAGCAAGTCTTATCGACGTATCAACATTAAAACAGCAAACTCCTCTCTTGATGACTTCAACTACTCTTCCGTTTTCCCAATCAGACGCGCCGTGCAAAATTAGCGGAATGGAAACTCTTTTGCGTATTTCTTCAAGCCTTTTATAATCAGGTTCTTTTCTTTCCTTGAAAAATCCATGCGCATTGCCTATCGCGACTGCAAGCGCGTCTATTCCCGTTTCCGAAACGAATCTTTCTGCTTCCTCCGGATCTGTCATATATTCGTCCCAATCAATATCGCCCATTCCCGTTTCGCCAAGATACGGCACGCTTCCAAGTTCTCCCTGAACCGCCATACCTCTTTTATGGCAAAATTCGACAACTTCTTTGGTCACGGAAACATTGTCCACAAAGATCTTGCGCGATCCGTCATACATGACGGACGGAAAGCCTATTTCAGCACAGCGCTCAATAATCTCAACACTCTTGCCGTGATCAAGATGGATTCCAATCGGAATTTCGGGTGCATAGAATTCGGCGGAATTTTTGACCAGATTAAATATCGCCCTTCCACCGGCGTATTCCATAGTTTTTTCCGTGATCTGCACTATCACAGGAGATTTCATTTCATTGGCCGCGTCAATAATGGCCCTTGTGGTCTCAAGGTTTGTAGTATTGAAAGCTCCAACGGCATAGCCGCCCTTTTGGGCATTTTCCAAAATTTCTTTTACGGAAGTTATCATAATATATCGATGCGAGACATTGCGGACAAGCAAGCGTGTTCGGGTTCGCTAATTATTTTTATAAATTTATTCGTCAATTCTCATGTTTGCCGGCAGGCGAAAATGTTATTTGCGGATTGGAATTGAGTTTAATTTTTGCCAATTGCCTCCGCTATCTTTGCAAATTGAAAAGGCGCAAGACTCTCTTTGCCAACCAACGCCCCGTCCATCGCGGAATCAACACACGATTCTTCCACATTGGCGGACGAAACCGAACCCCCGTATATTATTCTCACTTTTTCCACAAGCTTCGCTCCGAAATTATCCACGATGAATTTTTTCATAAGAAGTTTCGCCGTCATTATTTCGTTCGATGTCGGAAGATGGTCGGGATTATTGGTACTGATTGCCCAAACCGGTTCATAACAGACGATGATCTTTTCCATTTGGACAGAGTTTATATTCTTGAAACACCCCTTAAGTTGCCTAAAGACCGCCTCTTCGCCTTTTCCAGATTTCTTTTCTCCGGCATTTTCGCCTATGCAAACGATCGGCGTCAAACCGCTTTTCAGCGCAAGTATTATTTTTCGGTTTATCTGTTCGTCCGTATCATGAAAATATTTTCTTCTGTCGCTATGCCCGAGAATAACATAATCCGCTCCCGCACTTTTTGCCATCGGCGCCGAAACTTCGCCGGTGAACGGTCCCTTTTCCTCTTGAAAAATATTTTGCACTCCGACAAAAAAATTCTTCATTTTTATATTTTTTTTGAAACTTTCAACATGAACAAACGGCGGGCAAAGAACGATTTCAACGTTTTCAACTTTCCTTTTCCTAAATTCTTCCTTGAGTGACGCAAAATATCTTTCGCGTTCCGCCAAAGTAAGTATGTTCATTTTGATATTGGCCGCAACAAGCTTATTCATATTTTTTTTGAGCGCTTTGCGCGCCAGATTTTTCATCTTTTTCGTTCTTTTTTATGTTCAAATGCCTTTTCACAAACCACACCAAACCAATCAAAATTAACGCGCCGATCACCAAATCAAACTTATGAAAATACACGCCAAGCGTATTCCAGTTTTCTCCGAGCTTCTTTCCGATATAAGCAAGAAAATAGCAAAAAGGCAATGAACCAAAGAAGGTATAGATGACAAATTTTGGAAAATTCATTCTGGCAATTCCGGCAGGAAGCGATATAAATGTTCTTACAACCGGAAGAAGTCTTGAGACAAACACCGCCGTATTTCCATATTTTTGGAAAAATCTGTCCGCAAGATCCAAATCATGCTTTGTAATCAAGACATATTTGCCGTATTTTTCAATAAACGGTCTTCCGCCCCAGATTCCAACCCAATATGCCAAAACCGAGCCCAGCACGCAACCGACGGCTCCGGCAAAAGAAACCCAAAAGAGAGAAAATTCTCCTGTATGAACCAGATATCCGGCAAAAGGCATGATAATCTCCGACGGAAGAGGTATGCATGCGCTTTCAATTGCCATCATAAGAACGACCCCGCTATAGCCCAGCATGGAGATCGACGCTATAATGAAAGTCGCCAATATTTCTATAATTGTTGTGATCATGTGTTAAATTTCTTTCCTTAAAGTTGCTTTCTGAGATATTCAGCCGCCACCTCAGGTTGGATTGTTGAAACCTCTATTCCCGTGTCGAGCTCGAACCCCGCCCACGTCGCAGTATGAGGGAGTATTTCTATATGCCAGTGATAGTGCGGATAATCCTTGCCATCGCACGGAGAGCTATGAATATAAAAATTATACGGGGGATCATTGAGGGCTTTGTATACAGAATTCAAAGCTTTCTGAAAAACTTCCGCAAGCTTGATTTTCTGCTTATCGGTAATCCTTTCAAAATACGGACTGTGTTTCTTTGGCATCACCCACACCTCGAACGCCGCTCGCGAAGCAAACGGGCAGAATGCTATGAAATCCTCGTTTTCAAAAACAACCCGCTTTTTTTCTTTGCTTTCATATTCAGCCATCACACAAAACACGCAGTGTCTGTTGCTTCTGTGATACTTTTTCGCGCCATCGAGCTCAAGCTTGATATACGGAGCCACGACGGGAATAGCCATTAGTTGCGAATGCGGATGCGGGATTGACGCTCCGCATTCCTTTCCGTGATTGTGAAATATTGCGATATAGTTCACATTCTTTTTATTCATAAGGTCGAGATACCTGTCCTGATACGCATCAAAAACTTCCGCAACTTCCATGGCATCCATAAGCGCAAGCTGTCTCCAGTGATCGCGGGTTACGATAACTTCGTGGTATCCATTTCCGGGCATTGCGTAATACGGACCTTCGGAAATATCTTCCTTTGAGCCTCCGTCAAAAGCCGGGTATTTGTTTGGGAAAACCCTGAGAGTCCATTCTCCGTCCGACCTATGATAGATCAGGACGTCTTTCTTTTGCCCGGTCGCAACAGGATCTTCAAACAGGCATTCCTCAATTCCTTTGTCATCTTTGATCCGTTCGGTTTTGGCAAAATCGTCCGGGCGCTTGGCGCGTCCCGTGGCGATCACCACCCAGTCGCCGGAAACAATGTCCTGCCTGAGTTCGGAAACGGCTTCTTTTTTTTCTTTATTTTTATTTTCTTCCATACTATGGATTTGAAAAATCAAACCAAAACTGTTCCCTTTCTTTTCCCAATTTACTGCTGCCCAACCACCTGATCGGTCTTCACCGAATTTATTTTCTCTATATTGTATTTACCGGTAATAAGTCTCCATTTCGTTTTAAAAAGATCGATAAGCACCTGAATGAATCCATTCGGACCGGTAAGCCTTACTGTCGAGCCTTCTTCATTCATCCATCTAACCGGCAACTGTTTTATTTTAAATCCGAGTTTCTCGGCAAGCACTATAAGTTCAAAATCGAATCCGAACCTGTCCACAACCATTCTTTTGGCAATTTCATGCGCGGCTTTCCTCGTGAGCATCTTGAAACCGCATTGCGTGTCAGGATAGCTCCATAGACCCAGAACAATTCTGATGAGCCAGTTTCCCCCTTCTCCCATGATTTCCCTGTATTTGGGCTGATGAATCTGAATAAAAGCTCCCTTAATCTTGCGCGATCCTACAAGCACTTCGGCATTTCCGTTTTCAAGTTCTGGCAAAAATTTTTCAACATGAGTGATCGAAGTTGATCCGTCGGCATCCAGAAACACGGCGTATTTTCCCTTTGATTCCAAAAGTCCCTGGCGTATAACGTAGCCTTTCCCATGATTGACTTCGTTATTAATGACGCGCAGATTTTTTACTTGTCCGGAATAGTTTCTGGCAATTTCCGCGGTATTATCCGGTGAGCCGTCAACTACAACGATGATTTCATAGTCAAAATTTTTGCTGGACAGGAAATTTTGTATTTCCAAAAGATTATGTCCGATGCGTTCCCCTTCTTTATAAGCGGGGATGATTACTGACAAATAAGGATTATTTTCCATTGGTTTTTTGTTATTGCTATCTATTATTCTTACACTTAAAATCGCCTGCTTTCAGGTTATTATCATTATATCATAGACTGTAGAATTTACCATATTTGACAACAAGTCCGCCATTTATCCCCTACCTCATGTCCCTTACCCCTCGTCACTTGTCACTACCACTTTTATCCAGCCAGCTTTGCAATATAATTCTTGCCGCCTCTTGATCATCACTTTTGGCAATATTCTTTTTGCCGCGCTTTTTGATGTTATCCTGGGCCATTTTCGTCGTAAACATCTCCTCTTCATATTCCACCTTTATTTTCAAGGCCTGAGCAATTCTTTTGCCGAATTTTTTTGCCGCATGAATTTCATTGTTGGCCTTAAATGTCGGAACGCCTATCACTATTGTTTTCACGTTTTCGCACCCGACGATCTCCTTAAGATTTTTCAAAAATTCCCTGTCATTGGCAAGCGTGTCAAAGGCAAACGCGATTTTTGTCTCCTCATCGGCAATTGCGACTCCTATTTTCGCCTCTCCAAAATCAAGCCCTAAAATTGTGCTTATTTTAGCTATTTTTGACGATGGTATTGACTTTTTCATAGAAATATGATATCATTAAAAGTTAGTACAATTGTTCTTTACGAAGGAGGAATTCATGAAAAAACTGTTTCTAGAGGTACTTGCAATACTTTCCGTTATTACAATACTGTATGCTATTGGTGATTTAACGGTTTCGGCATATAAAGAAAGATGTACAGATAAAAGACCGCTGGTCAGTGTGGAGGAAATAAATTTTACTCCCGAGCACTATATCAGAAAAGGCGATTACATGCACATCAACGAAGATGTATGGCACTCAAAAATTTACCAGGATTTCCGTAATGGCATAAGCGACAAGTGGGTTACCGAGTATAAGTATGTATACAAGCTAAAGAAGAACACGGTACGAAACTTCAGCAGAGTCGCTTACCGCAACGCACATCCAAATGATGCAGTGGACAAATGGGTAATTTTTTCAAATAACCTTCCTGATCCGAAAGATTTTAGAATAGAGCAGTAATTTGTGATTTTGGAAACATATTCCTCCCTCTCTTGACCCCTAGCTGGCGAAACTTTGCCGGCTAGGGGTTTTAATTTTTCAAATTCTCACAAAGTTTATTTATCTTCAGGAATATCAAATACCAAATACATTCTACATGATACGTGCTACACGGTAAGCACTTCTACTCCGTTTTTTGTAACCGCGATTGTGTTTTCATAATGCGCAGACAAAGAACCGTCGGCGGTCTTAAACACCCAACCATCGCTTCCTACCGTTGTCTCATAGCTCCCCGCATTAATCATCGGTTCAATGGCAAATGTCATTCCGGATTTTAAATTTATTTCCCTAAAATATTTTTCATTATAGTTGGGAATTTGCGGATCTTCGTGAAGTTTTTTTCCGATGCCATGGCCCACAAGATCCCGCACCACTGAAAAACCGGCCGCGCTGGCAACTTTTTCCGCCACCCTCGAATATTCGCTAAGTTTCGCGCCCTCTTTCATTTTCTTCACGCCTTTCCAGAAACACTTCTCCGCCGTTTCGGAAAGTTTTTTAGCTTCTTTGCTAATCTTGCCGACCGGAAAAGTTCTTGCCATGTCTGAAAAATACCCGTCAATCTCTATTCCTATGTCAACTTTCAAAATATCTCCTTCCTTCAGGATACGCGTGGCGCTGGGAATCCCATGAACGATTTCATCATTCAGAGAAGCGCAGATTGTTGCCGGAAAAGGATTTCTTTTCCCGCCATATCCCTTAAAAGCGGCTTTTCCTCCATGCGCAAAAACAAGCTCTTCCGCGAGCTTGTCCAACCTCATCGTGTCTACGCCGGGCTTTACTTCTCTTTGAATCTCACGCATTATTTCAGCCAGAATCTTGCCGGCTCTTCGCATTTTTTTCAATTCCGATTCGTTTTTTATTGGAATATGCATAATTTTAACAATTTCAAATATAGCATAATTTTCGACTATAATTCGCTTGCTATATCCTCAAAAACCTTGTCTATGTTTTGAGTGCCGTCCACTTCGATCAGCATGTTTTTCTTTCTGTAATATTCAATCACCGGAACGGTAACTTTTTGGAAAGTGTCCAGCCGCTTGATGATTCCGTCAGGCGTGTCGTCAATCCTTTGAGCTATCAACCCCCCGCAATCAGGGCACGGATTATCAAGATCTTTTATGCTTTCTCCGAGCACAAATTGCTTGCGGCACATAATGCATGTGAAACGCTTACTGATGCGTTTAAGCGATTCTTCATGCGGCAATGTTATGGATATAGCTTTATGAATAGGTCTTGCAAGTTTTTCAAGCATTTTTTCAAGCGGTTCTATCTGTCCGGTTGTTCTCGGAGCGCTATCGATGATTATTCCGATTTTATCTGATATTTCTTTTAATCTTTCACTCAAAATTTTCATCGTAATGTCATCCGGGATCATCTCTTTCTTTTCGTTCATCTCGTATATAAACTGCCCCAATTCTGTTTTTTCTTTGGCAATTTCTCTGAATATCTGTCCGGTTTCTATATGAACAAGACCAAACTTTGCGCAAAGTTTTTTAGCTTGTGTCCCTTTCCCGCATCCCTGCGGACCAAATATCACTAAGTTCATTATTTTAGCTTTTCAGGCTTTAGCTTCTTAGCTCTTTAGCTCTCTGGATTAATTTTTAAAGGCTAACACCTAAGAAACCAATAAACTTTTATTAAAATCCCTCATAATCTCTCATGACAAGCTGGCTCTCGATTTGCTTGATTGTTTCGATAACAACAGAAACGACAATAAGAATGCCGGTGCCGCCGATCTGGAGAAATTGAATATGCGTAATGCCCTGGACGATAAAAGGAAGGACTGCGACAGCTCCCAAAAAAATAGAACCTGAAAGTGTGATGCGGTTCATAATTTTGTAAAGGAAATCCGCCGTGTTTCTTCCCGGCCTTATTCCAGGGACATAGCCTCCCTGTTTTTGGAGATTTTCGGAAATTTTTTCAGGATCAAACACCACCGCCGTATAGAAATATGTAAACGCTACCACTAACAGGAAATACAACGTTCCATAAAACCACTGGTTTTGAAAAAGATTGTTTACTGCTGTTGCCGCTCCCGCGACGAATTCGTTATTAACGCGCATCAAAAAACTTGCAATCATTCCGGGAAAGAGCATGATGGACATGGCAAAGATGATTGGAATAACTCCCGCCTGATTGACGCGAAGCGGAAGATGCGTCGAACTGCCTCCGTAACTTCTGTCGCCACGAATCCTTTTCGCATATGACACGGGAATATTCCTCTGGCCTTCTGAAACTATTACGACTCCCGCAATCGTAACGAGCGTGATTGCAAGAATGGCGGCATATGTGAAAAACTGCGTCGAATCGAAAGTAACATAAATGTTTGACAAAGCACTTGGAAGCCCGCTCACGATTCCGGCAAATATGATAAGCGAAACTCCGTTTCCAATGCCTTTTTCCGTAATAAGTTCTCCGAGCCACATCAGAAAAATAGTGCCGGCCGTAGCTACAACCACTATCACAAAAATATCGACTGCTGAAGAAACCATGAGCACCCCCTGCGATCTCAGAAGAGCGACCATGCTAAAAGTCTGAAGCGTCGCCAGTGGAACAGTGAGCCACCTCGTCCACATGTTAAATTTTTGCCTGCCTGCCTCTCCTTCCTCTTTATACATCTGCTCGATTCTGGGAACAATCATTGTCATGAGCTGCATAATGATCGACGCGGTGATGTACGGACCCACGCCAAGCATCACTATGGAAATGTTCGAAAGTCCTCCTCCGGAAAAAACATTGAGCATTCCGAGCAATTGATTTCCTTCAAAAAGCCTGCGCAGCTGCTCGACATTGACTCCCGGAAGCGGAATGTTGGCCGCAACGCGAAAAACAACAAGAATCCCCAAAATAAAAAGGATTTTGTTTCTAAGCTCGCGCACTTTGAAAATTTGGGTGATTTTTTCCAGCATGTGTTAGCTTTATTAGGCACTAGCTTTTTAGCTTCTCAACTTCTTGATTGGAAAAAGAAAAGCATTTCCCAAAAAGCTAAGAAGCTGAAGCCTAAAAAGCTATTTGACTGTTCCTCCCGACTTAATAATAGCATTTTTAGCCGTTTCGGAAAGGAAAATGCCTTTTTCAATCGAAAGTTTTTTTGTGAGCTTTCCCGTACCAAGAATCTTTATGGCGTTTTTTGCAACGTTATTTCTGATTACTTTCGCCTCCAACAAGGTCTTTTTTGAAATTTCATCTCCGTTCTTAAATCTCTTTTCCAGGTCGCTCAGATTGATTGCAAAGTTTTTTGGTTTGCGAGATTTGAATCCCCTGATTTTTTTGAGTCTCATGACAAGGGTCGATCTTCCTCCTTCAAACAAAGGATCTATCGATCCACCCGATCTCGCCTTCTGTCCCTTATTTCCCCTGCCTGAATATGTACCTCTCTTGCCTCCTCGCCCGACAGTCTTTCTCCTTTTGCGTTTTATTGTGTTGAGTTCGTGAATCTGCATAATTTTAATTCTAACTGTTCTAATTGTTCTATGTTCTAATGATTTTTATCTAAACAATTTAGATATCTATTTCTCGTTTTTAACACGCGGTGCTTTCAAGCTCTTCAGCGCTTCAATCGTGGCCCTTGCCACGTTCAATTTGTTTGAATTCCCGATGGATTTTGAAACTATGTCTCTAACTCCTGCCAGATCTACAACAGCTCTTACAGCTCCTCCGGCAATAACGCCGCGCCCTTCAGAAGCTGGCTTGAGAAGTATTTTCGCGCTTCCCAATTTCATCTCCACATCATGAGAAATCGTATTGCCGGAAAGTTTCACATTGATCATGGATTTTTTCGCATCATTATAAGCCTTCCGAATGGCATCAGAGACGTCAGCTCCTTTTGCCACACCGACCCCGACCTTGCCTTTCCTGTCGCCAATTACAAGAGTCGCGCGAAACCTGAACCTGCGCCCTCCTTTGACAACACGAGTCACGCGTGCCAAGTCCAAAAGTTTCTGTTCAAACTCCGGCTTTTCGCGCCTCATATTCTTTTTTCCTAGTTTCTTATTCATATGTGTATATAATCTCTAATCTACACTAATTTTATCACTAATTATCTCTAATGCATTTATTCGCAATTTCGCACAGAATTCGAAAGATTCGCGATTTTTATCCTCAGAATCCCAACCCTTCTTCTCTGGCTCCTTCCGCCAAAGCCTTGATTTTTCCATGATATTTATAGCCGGCCCTGTCGAATACAACGGATTTTATCTTCTTTTCTTTACATTTTTTTCCGATAAGCTTCCCTACTTCTTTTGCCCCCTCAACATTATCCGACACTTTTTTAATCCCAAGGGTACTGACACTTACAAGAGTCTTTCCGGACGTATCATTAATAACTTGCGCATATATGCCACGCAAACTTTTAAATACCGAAAGACGAGGCCTTTCTTTTGTGCCTGAAATCTTCGCACGTATCCTGCGCTTCCTATGCAATCTTAATTTGTTGTTACTTGTCTTTTTCATAATTTTACCGATGCGAAACTATAAATTAAACGCGGTTCTACGAAACTTTTTGAATGTGCGCTTTCGTAGAAGCGCTTTCAGATACTATTTAGCCGATTTCTTTCCTTCTTTTCTTCTCACATGTTCACCCGAGTATTTAAAGCCCTTTCCTTTGTAAGGCTCAACCGGCTTCGATGCTCTTATATCTGCGGCAAATTGCCCAACCTTACTTTTATCTATACCGGATACGGTCATCACATTACCTTCGATCGCAACAGTGATTCCTTCAGGAATATCGACAGCAACAGGATGCGAAAATCCGAGAGCCAAATTAATTTTCTTACCAGCAAGAGACATGCGAAAACCGACTCCGTTGAGCTCAAGCTGCTTCTTAAAACCATTGGTAACCCCTTCAATCATTCCCTCTATGATTCTAGCGGTAGTACCCCATATAGCAGGCACTTTCTTGCCTTTGCCTTTCTTTTCAACGATGACATCTGCTTCGGAAATTTTAACCGACACATTTCTGTCATATTTAAAATTGAGAGTTCCTTTTGGGCCCTTCACAACAACAACATTCTTATCAACCGTAATGCTGACTCCCTGCGGTATACTGATTGGTTTTTTTCCTATTCTTGACATATATTTTTCTCTAATCTACGCTAATTTTATTATCTTCACCACGTTTATTTGCGATTATTCGAACTAAATTCATGTTGATTCATGACTTCTATTCTTACCAAACCTCGCAAATCACTTCTCCTCCAAATCCGGATTTTTTTGCTTCGTCTCCAGTCATTATCCCCTTGGATGTCGAGATTATCGAGATTCCGTATCCGTTCTTGACTCTTTTTATCCCGCTCTTTCTTACATAAATGCGTTGTCCCTGATGGCTGACTCTCCTGATTTCGCGTATAGCCGGATTTTTTTCAGTGTTTGAAACCGTCTCATACTTTAGAGCTATCTTAATGATTTGCTTGCCGTCATTTTCTTCCTGTTTGACCGAATCTATGAAATTTCTTTGCTCTAAGATCTTAGCAATGGACATTTTCAGCTTCGAAAAAGGCACGGCAACTTCATTGTGCCTTGCTCTTTGCGCATTCCGTATTCTTGTGAGCATGTCTGATATTGGATCTAGCATATTCTTATAATTCAAAATTTAAATCTCAATGTAAAATTTTCATGTCGCTTCGCAACAACATCAAACATTCATGAGCGAAGCAAATACTGAAATATAATTTTTAATTTTTGGGTTTATTTATTACCAGCTGCTTTTTTTGACTCCGGGAAGCTCTCCTTTGCTTGCCAGTTCCCTGAAACATATTCTGCAGATATCAAAAGCGCGAAGATATCCATGCTTACGCCCGCACCTCCAGCATCTGCGGACAATGCGGGTTGAAAATTTGGGTTTCTTCTTGGCTCTAGCTGCTGTTGATGTCTTCGCCATAATATAATTAATTCTCTCCTACAAATGATTCAGTTATATTTATTGATTAGAATGTCATTCGTAGGTCGGTGTTATTTACAATTTTATTATTTTTCATTCTTTATCGGACTTCATCGGAAATCCCAGCAATTTGAACAGTTCCAATCCTTCTTCATGTGAATTCGCATTTGTTGAAATCGTAACCTGCAAACCGAAAATGTTCCTAACCTTTTCGGGAGAAATCTCCGGAAAAATTATATGCTCTCTTATGCCTATATTCAGATTTCCCTTGCTGTCAACGGCTTTCTCGCTAATCCCCTGGAAATCCCTGGTCCTGGGAAGAGTCGCGTTGATGAGCCTGTCAATAAATTGCCACATGCGAGCTCCTCTCATAGTAACCTTCACTCCTATCTCCATATTTTCTCTCACTTTAAATCCGGAAATTGCTTTTTTCGCTTTTGTCCTGACTGGTTTTTGGCCAGTAATAGCAGCCACAGAACTTGCCACTTCTTCGACTTTTTCACCTTCTTTTGCAAACTTTCCTATTCCAACATTAACAACAACCTTACCGATACGAGGTACTGCCATCGGACCCTTGTAACCAAATTTCTTTCTCATTTCTTCAACAACGATCTTCGAATATTTTTCTTTTGCTGGAGTAATGTTCATGTCTTTCTTTGTGAGCTACGAGTCCGTACGAATGTACAAATTCATCGCCCATATCCAATTGTCCTATTAAAACTTCTTGTTATTCGTTAATTATATTAATCTCACATTGGTATATTCGCATTGATTCGCCTGCTCGCTCGGTAGGCAGATAATTCACAGAAACTGTCAAAATTCTTTTTTACATTTTTTACAAATGCGGGTTTTCTTATTCTCAGTTGAGATATATCCTATCCTTGTAGCCTTGCCGCAAGAGGGACAGATAACCATAACATTTGAAGCATCAAATGGAGCAAAAATTTCAACGCGCTGTCCACGCTCTCCCTGCCTGCGCGGCTTCGAATGTTTCTGAACAATGTTCATTTTTTCCACGACAATCTTGCCTTCCCTGGGAAGAACTCTTATTACTTTTCCTTCTTTCCCCCTATCCTTCCCCGCAATCTTTTTTATTGTATCTCCTTTCTTGATGCGCATAATTTTCTCTATATATAATCAACACTAATTTATCACTAATTATCTTTAATGTTTTATTCGCGATTATTCGGAATAAATCCGAGTAAATTCACAAACCATTGTCCTATAACACTTCCGGCGCCAATGATACTATTTTTGTGTAGCCTCTTTCTCTGAGCTCTCTTGCCACCGGTCCGAAAATTCTTGTTCCCTTCAGCTCTGTTCCATCCAGAATCACCGCCGCATTTTCATCGAATTTTATGTACGATCCGTCTTTTCTGCGAAGCGGTTTGCTCTGCCTCACTATCACGGCCCTGACTTTATCGCCTTTTTTAACACTGCCACGCGGTTCTGAAGATTTAACACTGCATACAATAACATCTCCTATGTATGCATAGCGCCTTTTGCTTCCTCCAAGAACCTTGAAACACTCGAGAATTTTTGCTCCCGTATTGTCAGCTGCCTTCAATCTTGTTTCTGCCTGAATCATATAGTTATTAACCTCTAATTTACACTAATTTTATCACTAATCATCTCCAATGTTTATTCGAAATTATTCGAAATAAATCCAATGGATTCGCGAGTTATAAAATCTTATGCCTCTTGTCCTTACTAATAGGTTTGCACTCGATGAATTCAACAACATCGCCTTTTTTGAATTTGTTCTCTTCGTCATGTACCTTGTATTTCTTGGTTGACTTATACTTCTTAAGGTATTTCTGATGAGTCTTCAATGATTGCGTGATAACTACGAGTGTTTTATTCCCGGCATCGCTTACAACTATTCCTTTTTTCTTGGCTATTTTCTTTGCCATAATGTCTTTGGACGAAGCGAGAAGCTTTTTGCAAACATCTCGCGCCGATCCGCTGAATTATTTTACTTCTTTCTCTTTTAAAATCGTCAATGCTTGCGCAATTTCTTTTCTAGTCTTCCTGTACTCCCTGTGATTCTTGATTTGCTTGGCTGAAATATCAAACCTGAGTTTCACGGACTGTGTCCGTTTTTCGCTGATGAACTTTTTCAGCTGTTCTATATTCATTTCTCTTATTTCTGATGCTTTCATATTCTCTAATTTACGCTAATTTTATCACTAATCATCTCTAATATATTTGCAATTATTTTAGACAGGATTCGAATGGATTCGCGAGTTATTATCTGTCCTTACTTTTCCTTAACAACAATTTTTGTCTTAACACACAATTTATGCGAAGCAAGTCTCAATGCTTCTCTGGCAACCGTTTCTGAAACTCCATCCATCTCAAACAACATTTTCCCCTGCTTTGTTTTGGCGACAAAATGGTCCACACTTCCTTTTCCTTTACCCATCGGAGTTTCGTCTCCCTTTTTTGTCATAGGCTTGTCGGGAAATATTCTTATCCAAATTTTTCCGCCTCTTTTAATATACCTTGTCATAGCCCTTCTAGCAGCCTCAATCTGTCTTGCTGAAATAAGACCGGACGTTGTTGCCTGCAAGCCAAAACTGCCGAAACTTACAGCGTTTCCTTTCGTTGCAATCCCGCGGATTTCACCGCCTCGATGGATCTTTCTATGCTTTACTTTCTTTGGCATCAACATATATGTATATAATCTCTAACTATACTAATTTTATCACTAATTATTTTAATTATTTTTATTCTCAAATATTTCCCCCTTATACAACCAGACTTTTACCCCTATCGCTCCGTATGTCGTAAATGCGGTGGCTCTCGCAAAATCAATGTCCGCGCGCAAAGTGTGAAGCGGAACAGTTCCCCTGGACAGCCACTCCCTTCTTGACATTTCTGCGCCTCCTAATCTTCCGGAAACTTCAATTTTCACTCCTTTGATGCTCCTGTTTTTTTCAACCTGGTCGAGCATTGATTTAAGAACCCTCCTGAACGGAACCCGTTTTTCAAGCTGTTCCGCCACATTCTGAGCAACAAGAGAAGCGTTTTCCTCAAATTGCCTGACTTCCTGGGCCTCAATCTTAACATCAACCTTTTTTCCTTTGAAAAATTTCTCTTTTATTGTCTGACCCATATCAGTTATGCCTGTTCCTCCTCTTCCAATCAGAACCCCGGGACGCGATGTTTTTATAATAAGCCTCAACACATTCGCGTTCCTTTCTATTTCAACATCGGCAATTGCAGCAGCTTTCCACTTTTTCATCACAAAATCGCGAATTTGCACGTCTTCCTTGAGTCTCTTCCTATAATCCCGTTCTGAAAACCACCTTGATTTCCAAGTTGTTGTTATACCTATTCTTAATCCTGCTGGATTTACTTTATGTCCCATGTTTGCTATCGCAGAATTACACAGAAATTTACGTAATGACAGATAAAAACTCTGTACACCTGTCTATTCTGTTTTATTCCGCGTTAATTCTGTTATTATACAGATTTTCTTTGAAAAACTTTTTTCAAAAACCCACTTTCCTGCTTCCGACTTCCTCCCATGTCCTTTTTTACGATATCAGGCTTTTGGGAAGACTTATCATTGCTTTCTGCGATTATTTCTTCCTTTTCTGCTCGTGCCGCTTCTTCTTTTTCCATTTTTGCCCTTTCAGCTTCACGTTGCTTTCTCTCTTTTTCCATCTGCTCTTTAGTTTTCCTGTTTTTTCCTTCAATCCTCTCTTCGAGTTCCATCACAATATGCGTTGTGCGTTTCAAAATCAAAGTTGCTCTTCCCTGCGCCCTCGGAAGCCATCTCTTCAGCCTTGGTCCTTCCCCCACAAGTATACTGCTGACATACATATTGTTTCTGTCCAAACCAAAATTATTTTCAGCATTCGCCAATGTGCTTTGAAGAAGCTTCTCAACCGGCGTTCCTGATCTTTTTATCAAATGCCTGAGATGAACAAGCGCCTCTTCAGCATCCATTCCCACAATACTGTCCGTAACCAAACGCACTTTCCTTGGGGCTATTCTTAAATTTTTCAGCGTAGCTGTGATTTTCATACAATATAATCCGATTCTATTAATTAATCCTGTCTACAAATACTTTTTTTAATTTTTCCGTTAATTACTTGCCTGTGATAAAGCGGAGACGCATTCGTAGATTTGAATCATTTTTATTTTTTGCCTTCCGACTTCGTCTCTTCTTTCGCAGCCTTGGCAACCTCCAGTTCTTTCTGTTTTGCAGCCAACTCCATTTCCTTCTGCATCTTTCCACCGTGTCTGGTGAATTTTCGCGTCGGAGAAAATTCTCCCAACCTGTGTCCCACCATTTCTTCAGTCACATAGACTGAAACAAATTCTCTTCCGTTGTGAACTCCAAAAGTAAAACCTATCATTTCCGGAGAGATTGTGCAAGCTCTCGACCACGTTTTAATAACCCCTGATCCTGGCTTTGCATTCAGAACTTTCTTGAGAACTCTCTCGTCTACATATGGTCCTTTTTTTAGACTTCTTGACATATATTTTTCTCTAATCTACGCTAGTTTATCATTAATTATCTTCAATTCTTTTTATTCGTGATTATTCAAGACATAATTTGCGTTAATTTGTGATTTCTCTCTTACTTCTTATGTCTTCTTTTTACTATAAATTTATCGCTATACTTTTTCTTTTTTCTCGTTTTCTTTCCAAGCGCCGGCTTTCCCCAAGGAGTTTTCGGGTTCTTCAAACCGATTCCCTGTCTTCCTTCTCCTCCTCCATGCGGGTGATCAACCGGATTCATTGCGCTTCCGCGAACCGCAGGTCTTTTCCCCATCCATCTGCCTCTCCCGGCTTTTCCGATACTCATCGCTGAATGTTCAAAATTGCTTACTCTTCCAATCGTGGCGAAATTTTCGCTGCTTACCACTCTTATTTCTCCTGAAGGCATCTTTAGCTGCGCCATTTTTCCGTCAATAGCCCTGAGTGTTGCTCCACTTCCGGCACTCCTGATGATTTGCCCTCCTCTGCCGGAAATCAACTCCACATTTGAAACGATCGTACCGTAAGGAATATTTTTAAGAGCCGTTCTGTTGCCTTCCTTGATCGGCGCATTGAAAGACGACAAAATCTTTCCTCCCGCCTTCATTCCTTCTGTTGCCAGTATATATCTTTTGTCTCCATCATTATATGAAATCAAAGCTATCAAAGCACTCCTGTTTGGATCCTTTTCTATAGCAACGATCCTGCCTGGAATATCAAATTTCTGCTGTTTAAAATCAATAAGCCTGTAGCGTCTTTTGTGCCCGCCTCCCTGATGCCTTACCGCAATTTTTCCATTTGATCTTCCAGCCTTGTTTTTGATCGGAGCAAGCAAAGACTTCTCCGGCTTTTTATCGGTAAGTTCATCTGGCTTCACAATCGACATATTTCTTCTGCCAGCAGTATTCTTTTTGTAAACCTTTATGGACATATGTTCTCTAATCTATTCTAATTTTACCATTAATTATCTCCAGCTTTTTTATTCGCTATTTCTATTCTCTATGCTCCTTTGAACAACTCTATTTTATCGCCTTTCTTTAATGTGACCGTCGCTTTTCTCATTCCTTGTTTTATCGCCAAATGTCTTCCGTATGATTTCATTTTCGCCTTGGTATTAACTACGGTGACTTTCTTCACTTTTACGTCATATATGCCTTCAATCGCCGTTTTTATCTGCTTTTTCGTTGCGCCCTTAGCAACCTTGAATGAATATTTATCATTGCTGATAGCGCTGTGCGTCTTCTCCGTTATCCACGGCTCTACCAAAACCTTGCTGGAAATGGCAACATTGATGTCAAAAGCAGAGTTGTCTTCTTTTTTCGACAATTCTTTCGCAACCCTTTTTGCTTTTTTATCATCTCTCTTTGTTTCAACAATTGCCATAATATTATTCCTATCACAAATTAACTTTAATCTATAAATGAATTCTCACTAATCACTTGCGTTCATTGACAAATTGAAAGAATTAGATCTTGTTGCCAAACTTCTTTTCCAGAAAATTTATCGATTCCTTGCTTAATAGCAAATATTTGTTATTTAGCAAATCCATTACATTCAAATCCTTTGTGAAAATATTTTTGACACTTCTGATGTTTCTGCTAGCCAAAACACTTTCCTTTTCAGTGTCAGCAAAAGAAACCAAAACTTTGCCTTTAATCTTTAGTTTTTCCAGAATTCCCGCAAATGTTTTAGTTTTAGGCTTCTCCAGCTTCAGAAAATCCAATGCTATCAATTCCTTGCTTCGTAATTTATCGCTAAGCGCGATTCTTACGGCTTTCTGTTTCATTTTACTGTTCAGATTTCTCTTAAAATTCCTTTCGCTTGTAGGTCCAAAAGATATTCCCCCGCCTTTCATTATCGGGTTTCTTTTCTGTCCTTGTCTGGCGCTTCCTGTTCCTTTTTGCCTAAATGGTTTCTTTCCGCTTCCTGCCACTTGTCCCTTGCCTTTCGTATGTGCTATCGAACTTCTCTGATTCCCTGAAATCACCATGAAAACTTGATGGAGAAGCTTATCATTTTTCTTCTCATTGAAAACAGAATCTGAAACTTTCAGATCTTCAATTTTCTTGCCGTCAAAATTGTGAATAGCTATCGTTGCCATATTTAATCTTTATATCTAACTAAAATACAAACCTCATTGCAAATTTACAAATATACGAAACGCTTTTAATTTGTTTTTATACATTCGCAAATCTGCAATTGATTCGTAATTCGTTAGAGCTTATCCTCTTATTTCAACTATTCTTCCGACAACTCCAGGCACTCCTCCGAGAACTGCCAAAATTTTTCTTTTTGGGTCTACATGGGCAATTTTCATATTTTTCACGGTAACTCTTTCTCCTCCCATGCGCCCGGCCATCTTTTTCCCTTTGATAACATGCTGCGGCTGCTGCGCACCGATTGATCCGGGAGCCCTGTGATCATGCTTGTGGCCGTGTGTCTGCGGAGCTCCTTTAAAACCATGCCTTTTCATGGCGCCCTGGAAGCCCTTGGCTTTGGAAATTCCGCTTACTTTCACAATGTCTCCAACTTGAAAATTTTCAACCGTAACTTTGCCGCCTATTTCTATCGATTCATCACTCTCAAGGCGAAATTCTTTGCGGTGAACTCGCTTTTTGGTTTTTAGAATCTCAAGCTGAACAGAAGAATAGCCGTTTTTCTCTTTGCTCCTTACGGCTGAAATGGTGTTTGGCTGACACTCAATTAGCGTCACACTCAAAGCCCCCTGTTTCTTGTCATACAGCGTCGTCATTCCCAATTTTTTTCCGAGGATACACTTCATATTCTCTAATCTACTCTAATTTATCATTAATTATCTCCAATTCTTTTTCGCGATTATCCAAAATACGATTCGCGTGGATTGGTGATTTTATCAATAAAAATACTGGCCTCAAGCCAGCACATCAGGGTTAATCCTGATTAGCTAGTTGAGTATCCAGCTCTTTGCAAGCAAAGAAACTGGACTTTAACTAGTTGCATACTAATGCGAAACTGCGAATACTCTCCGAGCGAACACATAAGGCTTTTGGAGAGCGCTTTCGCGGCACGCTTTCAAATGCTACATCTTTATTTCTACATCAACCCCGGCAGGCAAATCCAAACTTGTCAGATTTTCAATAGTCTTCGGTGTCGGATTCCAGATATCAATCAATCTTTTGTGGATTCTCATTTCATATTGATCGCGCGCGTCCTTATCCACGAATGTCGCTCTATTGACAGTAATCTTATGAATTTCCGTTGGAAGCGGAACCGGACCCGTTATTTTCGATCCTGATCTTTCCGCAGTTTCCACGATTTTGCGCGCTGATTGGTCTATAACCTTATTGTCGTACGCTTTAATCTTGATCCTGATTCTTGTTGATTGATCTGTGTCTTTTTTCGCAGCCATCGAGGTACTTTACTTCTTTTAATAAATAACGACTTAATTTTTTAGCCACTTGTTGCATCAAGTGAACACAAGCAGACATATTGTACAATATGTCTGCATAGTTTACTCGAGGTTATTTTAGAATCTTGGTTACTGCTCCCGCTCCCACAGTTTTTCCTCCTTCACGAATCGCAAATCGCATTCCTTCTGACATGGCAACCGGAGCAATAAGTTTAATCTTTAGGTTAACGGTATCTCCGGGCATAACCATTTCGGTTCCTTCCGGCAAAATAACTTCTCCCGTAACATCGGTTGTTCTCACATAAAACTGCGGCTTGTATCCTTTGAAAAATGGAGTATGCCTTCCGCCTTCTTCTTTTGTCAAAACGTATATTTCACCTTCAAATTCGGTGTGAGGAGTGATTGAGCCCGGTTTCGCAAGAACCTGTCCGCGGGCAACATCTTCCTTCTTGATTCCGCGAAGCAGAAGTCCGGCATTATCGCCAGCTTGTCCTTTGTCGAGAGATTTATTGAACATTTCCACTCCGGTAACAACTGTTTTTGTTGTAGGTTTAAGCCCGACAATTTCAACTTCCTCGTTCAAATTGATAACGCCACTCTCAATTCTTCCGGTAACAACAGTTCCGCGTCCTTCAATCGAAAAAATGTCTTCGATAGGCATAAGAAACGGCTTGTCAATGTCACGAACTGGTTCAGGAATCTTTGTATCAAGAGCCTGGATGAGTTCAAGTATGGGTTTAGCATCAGCATCATCAGCCGATTTGGCTTCAAGAGCCTTGAGAGCTGATCCTCGAACAACTGAAGCATTGTCACCATCAAATTCATATTTCGAAAGCAATTCTCTCACTTCTGCTTCAACAAGGTCAATAAGCTCAGGATCGTCAACCATATCAACTTTGTTGATGAAAACTACTATCGCAGGCACACCGATCTGGCGAGCCAAAAGTATATGCTCACGAGTCTGCGGCATAGGTCCATCAGTTGCGCTTACAACCAGAATTGACCCGTCCATCTGGGCAGCACCCGTAATCATGTTCTTGATGTAGTCGGCGTGTCCGGGACAATCAACATGCGCATAGTGTCTTGTGTCAGATTCATATTCACAGTGCGATGTAGCAATGGTGATTCCACGCTCTTTTTCTTCCGGAGCATTATCGATTTCAGCAACATTTTTTTCTTTTGCAAAGCCCTTAAGGCTCAAGACATGCAAAATAGCCGCGGTAAGAGTGGTCTTGCCATGGTCGACATGTCCGATTGTTCCCACGTTCACATGGGATTTTGTTCGTTCAAATTTACCCGCCATATTGATTTTTGTCGCGAAACGCTATGGCTTTCGAAAAGCCAAACATATCGCACGTTATAAGATAACTTTTTATGAATTGTATGAATTGATTAATTCAGTCCTCTCAAAACCGCGCTTGTTATACCTTTTTTCAGGCAAACACAAAAATCTCCTTTGTCTAAAAACAGTACATTGCTTATTCTACACGATAAATAAAACTTGTCAAGAGTCATTACCATACCCGCCAGTACACCCCCGAAATGTGAAAAATGACATATGGCAGGAAAAATTTGAAACATCTGTCCAGCTAAACAACGCCTGTGCATCCTATTCTTGATTCATTTGGAAAATAAGCCCCTTAAAATTTTTGGCTATCTGCTGAAGAACGGTATCTTTAGGAATTGGAGTTCGGAGAGAATAATCCTTGGAAACCGCCAAATTGCCGTTTTCATCTTCCGAGATTACCTTAAAATAATATACCGTTCCAGCCTTCAATGTTGTCAGAACAGCCGCATGTTTTATTGTTTTTTTATCGCTTATGACTATTTTTTTTCTTTCGCCGTTAGTCCCTTCGCTATACTCAAGCACCGTCGTTGCCGGAAAATTTGTTTTCCATGAAATTATTGTCTGCACCTTGTTCTGAGGCTGCAGATGATTTTCGTTTTGGACGTTAGAAATTTTAAGAGTCTTGTCTTCTTCTGTTGCTTCTTCAGCATCATCAATACTTTCGACATTTGTAAAATCTGTTTGCTGAACGACCGCGTTTTCATAAAAACTTTCCTTGTTTTCCTGTTGAAGCACAATCATGTTCCGAATTTCATCTGTTGTACATTTGGGAATAATAGGTTCTCCGGTGGTAAAAACCTTGATTGGATCTTTTCCTTCTCCCCAGGAAAATACTTTCTTTGCGTTGGAAAAGTCGGCTGAATCAGAAGCAACAATTTGGAAATAGTACTGATTCCCTTCCTTGAGATTATTTATCGGTATCATGTGCGTAACCGCATAGTCGGATTCTTCGCTTTTTGCCACCATTTTTTTAAGATTTTCGTCTTCATAAACTTCCACATAAGCCTTGGTCGCAAGCGGTTTTTTCGCATCCCTCGCGTTGAGTGTTTTGAAAATAACAGTAGCTTGATTTTTTGAAACGTTTCCGATCAAAATATCTCCACGCCCGCTTGGAATATATATCTCCGCCTTATAGGTAACAGGAAGAATTGCGGGACCTATTACGACCCCCAAGAGCAAAAGTACTATTCCACCAACAAAAGACATGAATATTTTTCGCACCTTCTTTTGGTGCTTTTTGAGCTGAGTGTAGGAATAGAATTTCTTTTTCCCGCTATGCGATAGAATAATTTGGTTTTCAGCCGCGCCGAAAAAAATCATGCTAAAATATTCTTCCAAAAACGCAATCAATCGTTTCATGTTTTTTTTCATACTTTTGTGTTTGTATTTGTGGTTAACGAAAGATTACATGATAAATCCGATCTTTTCCTTCACTTCTTTTATTTTTTTCTCGGCAAGCGGACGGGCTTTCTCCGCGCCTTCTTCAAGAATTTTCAAAACCTCTTCATTCGAAAAATCCTTGAATTTCTTTTGGAAGGGCTCGAGAAATTTTATTATTTCTTCTGACAGGTCGTTTTTGAAATCAGCATAGCCTCTGCCTGCATACATTTTTTCAATTTCTTTTGAAGTTTTTTCTGAAAATGCTGAATATATATTGATAAGATTTTTGAGTGCAGGCTTGTCGTCGCTGTAAACTATTTCGTTTCCGCTGTCCGTGACGGCTTTTTTGATTTTTTTCTTGACCGTTTCAGCATCATCAAGAAGTCCGATGTAGTTGTATTCGGATGTCGCCGATTTTGACATCTTTTTTGACGGATCATCCAAACCCATGATTCTCATGCTTTCTTTAGTGATATGCGACTCCGGCACGACAAAAGTTTCGCCAAACTTGCTGTTGAACCTTTTCGCCAAAGTTCTTGTCAGCTCCACATGTTGCAACTGGTCCTCACCGACGGGAACAACCTCAGTGTCATACAAAAGAATATCTGCCGCCATCAGAACTGGATAATCAAAAAGACCGACGCCTGGTGAATTAAATCTCTCGATTATAAATTTTTTATAAACATCGGCAGCAGCATGTGTTGCAGTTTTATAAACAGCATCTATGGCTGCCTCCTTATCTTGTAAAAGAAACAATTTTTCTAATTGATCTGTTCTTATAAAATCTTTAAGCTTCCTATCTCCTAACTCTCTCAATTGTTTTTCAAAAAACTCAAAGTCTAATCCAGTCTTATCTTTAAATTGAGTCATTTTATTAAGATCTCCATTTTTTGTAAGTGTATTCAATATCCACATAAGTTCCGCATGTTCTTTCACATGCGACTGGATGAATATTGCAGATTTTTTAGGGTCAATTCCCGCAGCAAGATATATCTTGGCAATTTCCAAAGTTTTCTCGCGCAAAACTTCGGGATCTTGCGGAATCGTGATCGCATGCATATCAACAACGCAGAAAATGGACTCGTACTCGTCCTGAAGTTTCACCCAATTTTTGATCGCGCCCAGATAGTTTCCGATATGCAGTTTTCCGCTCGGTTGTACGCCCGAAAAAATTCGCGCCATAAAACAAAAATCTAGTAAGATATGATTATCATTGTTTTAATATTACCTAAAGTTGCTTCTTTTTGCAACAAAAAATTTCAACCAGTCTTAAAAAGTTGAAATTTTTTTGAATCTTGAAACAGAAATTAAATTTTATTTTATGCTCAGCTCACATTTAATCCGCTAGGTGCAGCTGGTGGAGTGGTGTCTCCAGTTTCACCACTTTCATTTCCCTGATAATCGACAGCCGTCACTTTGTATTGCGTCGAACCATCCTGATTCCCGAGCCAATCGACATAGGTAAACGCTCCATCCTGATCATAGTCAAATGTCGCGGGAATTGAAGCTATGCGACGTTGTTGAATTGCTGAAGGCTCCGATCCGTCTTGCGCATATATATTATAGTAACGCACATTATCGCCATTTGCAGGCGCATTCCATGAAATCACATATTGTCCATCGGCAGTAGCAGGTGATTGTCCATGCGCATAAGCTACGTTTGAAGGGTTCCCTGGCCGCGCGGTTTCGAAATTACTTTTCTCTCCCGGATCTGACGGATATGCTGTTTCCTGGGTCTGCTCAGCAATATTTCCATTTGAGTCAAGTGTCACTTTCCAGACGTTGGAAAGCGTCCTGCTTTCAAGTCCGGAATGTTCAAGTGATGTGATGGCATAATATCTTGTCGAACCGTTCGGCTGCGCAATATCAAACGTCCAGGATGTTTCCGTCCACGTTCCGCATTCGTTTTGCGGAGTGCAATTGTTATAACTTGTCGATCCGATAGGAGTCCATGTCGAATTATTCTCGGAACTCCAAACCCTGAATTGGTTGATTTCTCTCGGCGCTGCGGGGCGATCCGTGGGTTCATTCGGCCAACCACGCTTGGTATATGTTCGTGGGTTTGTATGATTTGGCGTTTCAGCTGTTCCCTGATTAAAATCCCAAGCCAATCTCACATTAGATCCATCCTTCACCGCGCTTTTTATTTCCGGAGGATATGGATAGTAGGCAACAACCCAAAACATATCTGGACTGTTATCGTATGAACCATATTTTGCAGTAGTAAACGTGGAATGAAATGCTACCTTCGTCCCATCCGGACTTTGAGATGGCCGTGGAATGGCAGAATACTCCTCAGAAGCTCCTGCATAGCACCCATCGTTATTAAACAATGTATGGGTATGGACCAATTCCATAAAAGACGAGTCATCATTATATTTTTTAATATATAGCCTATCGCCTGTATATCTCTCATTTCTTGGATAGCCTATCGAAAGACAACCCGTATCACCGCCAGAACCGCGACTTGATACCACATAATCCGTCCAACCGCTCCATGAATTATGCTGTACAGAGCTTCCTCCCTGCTTCGTAGTCAGTCTCGTTTTTGCATTTATATCCTCAATGGAAACACCATAGGGAGTCGGATCGTTCGAATCAGAATATGCAACATACTTTCCCCATCTATCAAATGCCGGATGGCTCCAGTAGTGACCATCGGGCCACGGATTATTTCCCGTGCTTCCAACCATTATTGGAACATTCTCGCCAAAATCAGAAAATGTCCATGGTCCTGTATGATCAACTGTGTGGCCTGCACCCCCATCGGGCTCACTTCCCAAAAGCTTGGTTAAAAATCCAGTCCCGCCTGCATATGAATCAACCCAATAATACCAATAATTGCCAGTTCCATTTAGATTGATAAGCGGAACGTTTCCTGAATGCGCTGTAGACCATGTTTCCGGTGAAGTTCCCCAATAAGTTCCGTCATGTGGGCGTCCGGTTGTATATCCTTCATCAACATCTATTGATGGATTTGGGTAAAGCGTGATTGGCCATATTTTGTATGCAAATCTGTCCTCCAAATAACCTTGTTTTACCATCGCTTTCCTGCCGTCTGAAGATATTGAGTTGGAAAAAAGATGCATCGCAATATTCGTATTGAGATCCAAAAGTTCAGATCTTGAAACTCCGAAATCAGAAACTGTCCCTTTGTATAATATGTCCGCGACAGCTGAAGAATTTCCACAATGTGTTTCACCAAACCAATGGAAAGCATCTGGATCTACAGGCGACCATGGAAAAACTGCGGCACTGCCGCATACTACAGGCGATCCCGGAATGGGCCGCAGCATCGATCCGTCTGTATTTACAATAAACCAGGCATGCAAACCTTCTTCGCTTGTATACGCTAAGGTTGACAACCCTTGCGTTGATAGCATTTGTTGCATATATCCAAGACGTTTTCCGTCTGCCGACCATGGCTGCAGCGCAATGTCGGTATGATACACATGTCTTGTTCCGGTGCGCGTATTTGAAATTTTCCATACTTCCCCGCCCGTGTTCATATCCTTATACATAAGCGTCTGCGGCTGCCAATAATACAAAGGTGTCGATGCTTCCCCCGAATAGAATGTGTTTTCCATTTGCCTGCTCTTTCGAACATTGATGATTTCGTCCAAATCCTCAACTGTTCCATTTGGAGCAGTCTGTCCTCGCGCGATTTTGCGGAATCCAAAGTCCCGCGCACCGAGCAAATATGCCGAGAGTACGCATATGCCCGACACGAGAAACATGAATTTTACATATTTTTTCATTTCGATGAAAATTGATTGGTTTGTTTTATTATAGCACACCCAGAGGCTAAGCCTCCACGTGGAGGCTTAGCCTCTGATCCATACAAAAGGCGCCCTGATCCGATCAGGGCGCTTTGCATTTTCGCATCCAAAGAAGTTTTTTCATATTCCTCCTCTCCTTGCCAAGGAGAGGATGTCCCGAAGAAAGTCGGGATAGGTGAGGTTTTGGAGAAGAAGGAAAAATTGGAGCCAGTAACTAGAAGCTAGCAGCTATTTTTGAATTTCCCTAAAAAGCTAAGAAGCTGTTTCCGCATTCCCTGGAAGCCAGAAACTGATGAAGCTATTTCTACACTTCAATTACAACCGGCAATACCATCGGACGTCTTTCTGTTTTGGTAAACAGGAATGATCCCACCGATTCACGTATGTTATTCTTCACGTAGTCCCAGTTGATCATCGTGTCGCCTGCGGTTTTTTCTCGCACAACTTTCTCAACAACTCTTTTTGTCGCATTGACAAGATCAAAATTTTCTTTCACGAAGATGAATCCTCTTGAAGTTATCTGCGGCGTTCCGATTATCTTTTTGGTTTTCGAATCTATGATTACAACAATGGTAAACATTCCGTCTTTGGCAAGCAGCTGCCTGTCGCGAAGCACGACTTCTCCGACATCGCCGACTCCCAACCCGTCAACCATGATATAGTTTGTCGGAACTCTTTCCGTGCTGACTCTTCCGCGTCCTTGTCCGTCAAACTCAAACGCCGCTCCGTTTTCACCGATCAATATATTTTCATCTTTTATGCCTACTTCATTTGCAAGCTCGCCGTGAATCTTGAGCATGAAATACGTTCCGTGCACGGGAATGAGATATTTCGGCTTGATAAGATTCATCATCATCTTAAGATCTTCCTGGCGCGCATGTCCTCCGGCATGAACATCCATCATTTTGTAATGAATTACTTTTGCGCCACGATGATAGAGCGTGTCTTTCACTCCCTGCACCGTCCTTTCGTTTCCCGGAATGACCGAAGACGAAAAGACCGCAACATCACCCTTTTTAATTTTCACAAAGCGATGTTCGTTGTTAACAATGCGCATAAGCGCGGCGTTTGATTCGCCCTGTGCCCCCGTACAGATTATCACAACTTTGTTGTCCGGATAGTCATTCACTTTGTTTATCGGAATAAGAGTTCCTTTTCTCACGCGCAAATATCCGAGCTTCTGAGCTATCTCAACGTTGGTTTTCATAGAGTAACCTTCAACCGCCACTTTTCTGCCGACACGTTCCGCGTTTTCAATGACGGTCTGAATACGACTCACAAGCGCGGCAAATGTCGCAACAATCACTCTTCCCGGAGCATGTTCAATTATTCCGCCCAGCGTCTTTCCGATCGTTCCTTCGGAAATGGAATATCCTTCCGTTTGCGAATCCGTGCTGTCCGACATGAGAGCCAAAACTCCCTCGCTTCCAATCCTCGCGATCGTCGCGATATCAGAAGGCTGATCGATGACGGGAGAATGATCGAATTTGAAATCGCCCGTGTGCACAATGTTTCCGACCGGAGTTTTGATGGCAAGTCCGAAAGAGCCCGGAATCGTGTGGCTGACATGGAAAAACTCGACCTCAAAAACACCTAGTCTTATCCTGTCTCCTTTTTTCACCGAGTGGATGTTTAGCGGAGCCTTGTCTTCAAAATCCTCTTGCCTTTTTACGATTATTCCGCGAGTCATCTCGCTGCAATAGAGAGGCGGATTTCCGATGCTGCCCATGATGTGCGGCACGGCTCCAATGTGATCATAGTGCCCGTGCGTGATAACAACACCGCGGATTTTGCTCTCTTTTCCTTTGAGATATGAAATGTCAGGAATGATATAGTCGACTCCCGGCATATCTTCATCCGGAAACTGAAGGCCCATATCAACGATAAGAATATCGTTTCCATACTCAAAAATGGTCATATTGCGGCCGATTTCCTGAAGGCCTCCCAAAGGAATTATTTTTAATTTATTTTTGAAACTCTCCTTCATCGCGCTTTTAGACATATTCTGAACCAGAGGTTTTCTGAATTGTCCAAGAAACACATTTGACTTGGCGATTGCTACGCCAACTTGCTTTTTTGCCATATTTTTTAATCCTTGCTAAATAAGTGTGTCTTTTATTTGTAAAAACAGACTTAATTACGGGTTTTAATTTATTGTGTATTATACCCTGCTCAATTAAAGTTTCGCAGAGTCAACTGCTAACAAAAGTAAGTCAATTATATTTCTTATTACAATTTACAAAGATTAAGACTTACTTATATTAAAAGCTTTTTAAATTATAAATTGACTGTGTGCCTTGGGAGAGATTTGAACTCTCAATCCCTTGCGAGAACTAGCTCCTGAAGCTAGCGCGTATACCAATTCCGCCACCAAGGCTTTTATGTTTATAATCTGACAAGTATCGAAACGCGTATATCTATCTGCCAATACCTAGGTGCAATGACGATGAGCAGACTATTTTTAGTACTTTTGGTTTGTTGCGATTTTTAATTTTTTTCGCTTAATTTCAGCACGTCGAGACGTGCATGTCCATCTTCCAATACTTGGAAGAAATAGTGGCAAATAGTTAATCTCGCCGTACAACCTTGAAAATCGGCAGAAACCGTCCTAAATTAAGAAAAAAGCGCCAAAAAAGAAAAAGGCTTATTTAAAGCAAATTTATAGAAGTAATTGACCCTATATTATAATTATACACCCATTTGAAAATTTAGTCAAATACCTATGCTAAACAAAAAAGGGATGACTCCCTTTGAGAAGCCTCCCCTTTCAACATACTTTGTGCTTGATTTTTACCAATAACCGGCGCTGAAGTTCGCTACAACCTGCTCATAACTACCATTGCCATCTGCATCGACGTCAATATGGCTGGTTCCGTCATCAAAGAACATAAGTCGTGCCTTCGTGTTGTTTGCGCCTTTGAAAACTATTTCACCGGAGGTAAACATGCTGTTGTAATCTGCGTTGGTAATTATATCTACATATCCGTAAAGCGAATTGTAGATACGGCCACTCATAGAATACGTGAATAAGCCGGTGTTGAGATTATAGATCATCTTCACAGCAAAGTTGTCCATCCAAAGACTTGCATTTCTTCCGATACTATAAACACTATAGTAGTTGAGCGTGTATTCTATTGAATATGCCGTAGTTGTTGTTGTCACTCTAGATCTACCGCTCCAGCTGTATTCTTCGTTCCCGAAAAAGATTTTTAAATCATATGTCTCATCCAGATCGGTGTTGTTTCCGTTCTTTGTTCCCTCAAAGAAAATGTCTCCGTCCATGACGATTCCGGAAATGCAGTAGTTATCGTAAATATACTTTCCGATGAAATCGCCTGAACCCGAAATATCTCCAGTATACGTTACGCTTCCACCGCAATCACCATAGATAACAACATTGATCGGCGTCACAGCAGAGTATCCGGCCAATGATTTCTCTTCAAAATCATCCTGAGGTTCAAACAGATTGTCGAGCATGAAGATGTTAGCATCTATCATTAAATCCCTAAGTGATAGTTTTTGCCCTTCGCCCAAATCTCCTGCCTCCTGCAATGACATCACTCCCAGGCCGGAAGCTGAACTTATCTGATTGAAAGCCGTCTCAACAACTTCCACGGCATTGCCTGAATTGATCATAACCGCAGTTCCCTTGCCTTTATAGGGACCATCGATTATCATATCGCCATCGCTATCATTGTCCGCCGCTGAATGAGAACCGCCCCCTCCGCCGCCACCGCAGCCGAAAAATAAAACCATCATCAATGCTGCCACTGCCACCGTCATCTTCCTGAAAAATTTGCCCATAAAAACCTCCTTGCATTTTTTATATTTCTGTTAAAAAACTAAATTAAATGATATAACAAAGATTGAAAAAGTCAAGATTGCTTCTTGATTCCAAAGTATTTTATAAATTTGCAAATTCGATATTTCACTTTCTTCCGTAACTGTCCTCGAATCTCACGATGTCGTCTTCTTCCAGATAGTCTCCCGTCTGCACTTCGATTATTTCAAGATTTGTTTTACCGGGGTTTGAGATTCTGTGTTTGGTTTCCCGCGGAATGAAAGTACTTTCGCTTTCATGCAATGTAAAACTCTTCTCTCCGTTCACAATGTTCGCAGTTCCCCTCACGACAACCCAGTGTTCCGCACGCCTTTTGTGCATCTGAAGACTCAACGACTCCCCGGGATATACGGTAAATTTTTTCACTTTATGGTTTTTCCCTTCAATGAGCACTTCGTATTTCCCCCAAGGCCTGTACACCACTATGTCGTCGCTGAGTTCGGGATATTTTTTTTCCTTGAGATATTCGACGACCTTTTTGACGCCGCTGTCGCTCTCCCCCATTTTCTGCACCAGGATGCTGTCGTTGTTTTCGATGACGATCACATCTTTGAGTCCGGAAGTGACGATCAGTCCGTCGCTGGCGCTATGCACAAAAACATTTTCGCAGTCGACCGAAACGTGCTTCGGATTTTTGTCTTTGGTTTTCTTCAAAATTTCCGCCAGAGCGTCGAAACTCCCGATATCGCTCCAGCCGAAATCCCCTTCGAACATGATTATATTGTCCGATTTTTCCGAAATGGCATAGTCGATGGAGATTGCCGGCAAATTTTTGAAACCATCCAAGAAAGCTTCAAAGCTTTTTCCAAAAGAAGCATGGAATTCAGACGCGTGTTTCTCAAGCTCACTGCAAAGGGTTTTTATGCTGAAAAGATACATTCCGGCATTCCACAAATATTGTCCGGACTGAAAAAATTCCTCAGCAGTTTTCAAGTCCGGTTTTTCCTTGAACGCAGAGACTTTGCAATAATCGCTGCTCTTGTCGCCCTTCTTTATATATCCGAGACCCGTGTGAGCCATTGTCGGAGTGATACCGATCGTTCCAATGTTGTCACCAACTGTTGTAAGCGCTTTCTTGGCAAGCTCGACATACGTTTTTTTGTCGCCGATATAGTGATCAGAAGGGCTCATGATGATCGGAGCCGTCTCATCGATACCGATCTTGTCACAAAGGTATTTTGCGGCAAGGACTATCGCTGGCATGGTATTCAGGCTTGCCGGCTCCTTGAGAACCTGGCTCGGAGAAAAATCGGGATATATTTCTTTGATCTGATTGAGAACGTTGAAATAATTTTCTTCGTTCGTGACGAAATAGACATTTTCGGACGGCACCACATCCTTCATGCGAAGGAATGTTTCCTGAAGGAGCGAATTGTCGCTGTATAGTTTCAGAAATTGCTTTGGAAAATTTTTTCTGGAAAGCGGCCAAAGGCGCGTTCCCGATCCGCCGCACAAAATGATTGAATACATATGAATTTAAGTTTTTTGAATTAACCTTTTAAATTTCTATAGCGCCAATCCGGACAACTGAGAAACCAACATCCAAATAATCAGCTAGAGAAGCTTATTTAAGTATACAAAATAAACACGGATATCGGAAGCTTGTTTACGCAATATTTTGAAAAATAGTCAAGCATGCTTTCTGCATATTTTTATGCTATTATTCATGTATAATATTATTTTTTATTGAAAACAACCTTATGAAAAAAGAACTCGTAACATTGAATGAAAGCGTTCTGCGCGCCCTTGATTTTTTTTCAGAAAACAAACCTCCGCAGCTTAATCTTGAAGAATATCCCCTTCCTTTTGTGGTTGGAAGCGGTAATGCCTACAACACCGGAACAATCCTTTTTTCCAATCGCGCTGCTGTTTTTGCAAATGAAAGCAATTTCAGAAATCTTCTGAAATCCTTTAAGGAAGTGATCAGCAGCGGTTTTATTAAACATGCGATAATAATATCCGCTTCGGGTGAAAAAGATTCGGTATGGGAAATAGAAGAAGCAAAGAAAGCTGGGCTTTCTACGCTGCTTCTTACTTGCAGCGCGGCCTCATCGGCCGCCAAAATCGCCGATAAAGTTATTTCGTACAGAAAGGTTGCAGAACCTTACACCTACAATGTATCGACATATCTCGGAATGATACTTTCGTCCACAAAAGAGGATCCGCAAAAAATAAAAGATGTGATTTTAAATTTTACGTTTCCCGATAATTTCAATTCCTATGAAAGCTATGCTTTCGTGCTTCCGGACGGATTTCTCAACATTTGTCCGATGTTGGATATCAAAAAAAGCGAATTATTCGGTCCGCACCTTTCACTAAGAGCATTTTCCGAAGGATACGCACGACACGCAAAATTCGTAGTTCCTTCAGAAAAAGAACTCGTGATTTCCGCGGGTTGCAAAAATGAATATTTCGGACTTCCACAGCACAGATGGGAAATTAGTCTTCCTGCCGAAGCAAGTTTTGCTCTGATGCTGAGTCTTACATATTTTATTGTCGGAAAAATTCAGGAAAGTAAAAAACCGTATTTCATGGAAAATATCGAGAATTATTGCAGCGACTACGGACCAAAAGCCTACAGAAAAAACGAAAAATTTGACGTCATCGTTCCTGGAAACTGAAAAATGCGCGCAAAAAAGCTAAGCTTTTGAGAGCTTAGCTTTTTTATTTACTGATCAATGCCGAATATTGATTGTGTTTTCAAAATTATCAGCCTGAAGCCAGAAACTATTTGAAAACACGTTTGGTTTTCAAATACCAATTGCAGACATCCACGAATCTCTGATGTGACGAGTTTACATTTTTTATTTCAATTCCGTGGACTTTCGTGCTTGTAGGATAAAGATAATGACGCGAATAGAGAAACACGGCAGGCACTTCCTGCGCCAAAATTTCCTGGAATTTCCTATATGCTTCGGCGCGTTTAGACTCATCCGCTTCTTGCCTTGCACTCTCCAGGATTTCATCAGCATCCTTGTTGTCAAACAGGGAAAGATTGAGTCCCGGATCGTGCTTTTGACTAGAATGCCAGAACGAGTACAAATCGCCGTTAAAACTGATCGCCTGACCAAACAAAAGACTGTCGTATTCTCTCGTCCTTATATAATTCTGATCGAGATCGGAAGCCGACAAAACTTTTATCTCAGCGCGTGCGCCGATCTTTTCCCATTGCTGCTTGAGAAGTTCGGCAGTGCTTACGAGCTCGGGATAATTGGCAGTTACAAGTTCAAATTGCAGAATTTCATCATCTTTTTTTCTAACATTTTCATTTTGATCCATTTTCCAACCAGCATCTTCTAGCAGCTTTCCGGCTTCATCTAGGTTTGGAGAAAGGGTGCCCGAATCAACGTAGCCATTCATATTGGGAAGAAAGGGAGACGCAAGAGCCGTCCCTTTGCCATACATGACTGTTTCAATAATCTCTTCTCTGTCTATACTCAGATTGAGAGCTTTTCGCACTTCATCGTACGCAAGAGGCACACTTTTTGTTTGATTAAAAAAGACTGAAAAATATCGTGGAATCAAAAGTTCGTTTATCCTTGTGCTCTTTACATTTTTGAGATCCTTTAAGTTTCCCGGTGTAATACTTGCCATTCCCATTACTTCTTTTTTGTTATATGCCTCGATCAGCAGATTATTTTCGGGATAAAAATTGAAAGTTATTTTCGAGATAAAAGGAACAGACCCGTGGTAGTCTTTAAAAGCAGCAAGTTTGTAAGTGAGAATGTTGCCTTCGGCATCCTTCTGGAAATCGGAAAAAAAATAAGGTCCGCAACCAATCGGCTGCAGATTATATTCCGCAAGAGAAAACCGTTCAGGAGCGATATTTTCCCAAATATGTTTTGGAAGTATTCCTACTGTCAGATTATCCAGAAAACCTATGTAGGGATTTTTCAAGGAAAACACTACGGTATAATCGTCGATCAAACGAAAACTGACACCCGTAAAGCTCTGGCGCAAAAGCAAACTTTTGTATGAAGGATCTTGTATCAGATTGAAAGTAAACAAAACATCCTGGGCTGTCACGCTTTGGCCATCGTGCCATTTGGCATCTTTTCTCACATTTATCGTATACTCTTTTTTATCTTCCGAGATAGAATAGCTTTCAGCAAGATCCTGAACAACGTTTCCGTCTCTGTCATATTTGAAGAGTCCACTGTAAACAAGCTGGGAAATATTCGAATCCACTTCGCTCGTCTGGGAAAGAAGCGGATTGACATAAAGAGGCTGACCCACAATACCTTCAATATATTCGCCCCCTTTTTTGGGAATAGCTTCTGTGATTTGCAGATAGTGGTATCCTCCCAAATAGACAGCAGACGCACCGATGGCTAAAAGCAAGAAAGTTATCAAAAGCTTATCCCGAAAATTCAGACATTTGCCGATCAAGCGCCAATTTCTCGCCGGAGGATATTCAATTTTATCGTCTTGATATATACGAATATGATTTTATAAATATAAAGATTTGGAATTTAGGCCAACATCATGCTGATGACCGCAAGTACCATAAAAAGCACACCAAGAGAAACAGACGCATAGAAAAGAAATTTTTCCATTCCGCGCTTTGTGTAATAGCCTCCAAAATCTCCTCCGAAAGCACCTCCAAGGCCGCTCCCCCTGTTCTGAAGCAGAATTGAGATTATTAGTAGAATTGAAACCACTACCTGAATCGCGGCTATCACTTTCATGATTGTTTTTGAGAAATATTATTAAAACAATACAATTTAAAACTTACCAAAACGGAACCTTAAAGTCAAGAAAGAAATATGAATTTTCCCTTATTTTAGCCATTATATGGCTAAAATAATTCTTCAACTTTCTTTTTGAATTTTTCAAAAATCAGAGGGCCGCGCGGACTCGGCAAAAAGACCAAAGCTCCGTCATCAGCGCAAATCAGGCTGCCTTCCTGATGGGTTTTGGGATTTTTAGATATGCGTTTCTTTTCCGCTTTTCTGAGAACAGCTTCAACCCATTCCCAACCAATCAGCGCCTCCCCGATATTCCTAATCGCTTTTGCCAAACGCAAATCCGGCACGAGCTTGAGCGGCGGTATTTCCGATATGCCAAAAGTCGGTTTCATTCGACTTATCCAACCGTTTTTCAATTGGAACTTTCTGAAAATTTCCCAACCAAAAAGCGGAAAAATAAACATATATTCGCTTGCCGAATACAGATCTTTCGTCACAACCTCCAATGATTCATCGGTAATAAAATGATTGAGACACGCCCGGTCAGCAATTTTCAAGCCATACCTTCTTTTTCCAAGCAAATGCAAAAGAAGCGTGACAATAGTTCTGCCCGTCCATATCTTTTCATGTCTGAGAGCAATGAGAAGATCGAGATCGCTCGCCGGTTTTGAATTTTTCATGGCAACCGCGCCTGTAACTGCAACCATCCTTACAAAAGGCACGAATCTGAGCCACTTTGCGACAGAAATGAGTTTTCTAAATTTTCTCAGCGAATTTTTGTTGCCGGCAATGCGCTTTTTGACCAAATACTTTTTTCCTCTCAGAAAATAAAATCCGTTAAAATTATTCACGTACTGATTGAGCGATTTTTCCTCAAGACTGATAACAACATCCCTTAGTTTGAAGTTTGAAGAATGATTGGGCGTGTCATAATAATCGCTCCTTATCATATGTTTCCATATTTCAAAAGCTGTGAGCGGATAATCAAAACAGTCATAATATATGATTGTTGCCAGAATATTTTTGGAAAGTTCGTGATTCATTTTTATGGCTCAGATTTAAAATACTCAAATCTCTCTTTCTTCTTCGGTATTTTTATAAAACAAATCCGAAATAAGCACTCCGGCTGATGTGGCAAGTGGTATTGCCAGAATTGCCCCTAGCGTCCCTCCGAGTTTCGCTCCTATAAGCAACGCTAGAATAACAACAACCGGATTCAGCCCTACGACCTTTTTCATAAGCTGCGGCGCAATGACATGACTTTCAAGTTGCTGAATGACAGTGAGAATTCCTAATATGATAAGTCCCGTAACGGGTGAAATAAAAAAACCGACAATCGAAGCCAGCGCCACGGATATAATTGGTCCAAGATACGGTACTATCTCCAAAAGCCCGGCAAACAGTGCAAGAATGAGAGCATATGGCACTCTGAAAATTGAAAGTGCGATAAAATCAAGAGCAAATATTATAAGCATAAGAAGGAGTTGTCCTCCCAGCCATCTGCCTATTTTCTTTTTTATCCTGTTGGCAACGATTACGACGTGATCCTTGTGAGCTTTGGGGGTAAGCGAGACAAGAAAACTATTCATGCCATCTTCTTTGACGGACATATAAAAAGTCAGCGCAAAAATGACAAGCAGCGATATGAAGAAGGAAAACACGCTGGCGGTTGTTGAAAATACTTGTCCTGAAGATTGGAAGAAATTACTGATGGCATTTTGCAAAAATTCTCCACTTTGAAACTGGATACCATAAGAATTGGCATATCTTTCTATTCCCGTGAATGTATCGGCAAGCGCTCCGCTGTAAACCGGAAGCTTTTCAGCAAAATCTTTGAACTGGCTCACTAAAGGCGGAATGAGAAAAGAAATAAGGAGCACCACGAAAAGAACAATGGCAACATATATAATGAAGACACCGAAAGGTCGTGGTATTTTTCTCTTCGCCATCCAATCGATTGCGGGATCAAGAGTTGCAGTAAGAATTACAGAAAGAAGAAACAGAGCCACGATATCTCTCACTAAATACAAAAACCACAGCCCCAACAGAACAAGTATCACACGTATGGCAACGTTTGTTGCTATGCTTATTTGCTTGTCCATCTAAATAAAATTACGAATTACAATTATCAAACAAACTTTTTAATTAAATTTTACCGTTCTTTCTTTCTCCTTTTCTGAAAGGATAAAACGTGTTTTTTCTACTTGCCAACTTTACAATTCGGGTTGCAAACTCAAGTCTATGTAAAATCAAAGTCCGGATTTTAATATTTCATAAAGTTTTTTGTCATATCTGTGTGGGCCTATGACCGCGCAATTCAGTTTCTCCTTTTTGAAAATATCTTTTGCGACCCTCAAAATATCTTGCGAAGTCACAGCATCTATTTTATTCAAAGAATCTTGGATATTGTGAAGCTTCTCTCCGTTAAATTCCTGTTCTACAAAAAACATGGCAACTTCGTCGGAAGCTTCAAGATTCATCACGGCTCTTCCCTTCATGAAATCTTTGGCTTTTTGCAATTCTTTTTCGCTCACTTTTTCACTTGCGATTTTTTTGTATTCGCCAAGAATCACTTTCAAAACATCCTCAAGTTTCCCATGATCAATTCCCGCGTATGTCGCAAAATATCCACAATCTTGATATGCATCGGCTCCGGCCTTGACGTGATATGCCAATCCTCTCCGCTCGCGCACTTCAGTGAACAAACGGCTACTCATATTTCCTCCAAGAATCACGCCGAGTGTCGCCAAGACGTAACGATCCTTATGATTGTGATGATAAGCGCGATTGCCAATGACCACATGCGTCTGATCCGTCTTTTTGAATTTGATCTTTATTGCAGGCTTGCTCTGCTTTTCAACAATTTTTTCAAACTGCAATCCTTTGCCTTTTTGCAGACTTCCAAAATATTTCTCCGTTTCCGAAATTATTTTTTTCTTGTCGAATTTTCCCGCAACACACACAATGGTTCTGTCCGCCGTGTAATGCTTTTTCATATAATCAACAAAATTCTTTCTTTGAAGACTCGCCACAGTTTTTTTGGATCCCACTATGTCTCTTCCAAGCGTATTCCCATCGTATATGAAATTTTCAAAAACATCCCAGATATTCCTTTGCGGAGTATCTTCATACATATTTATTTCCTGAATGATGGTTCCTCTTTCCTTTTCTATTTCTTTCGCCTCAAGCTTTGAATTCAGAACCATGTCAGAAATTATGTCAAAAGCGTCGTGAATGTGCCTTGAATCAACTTTCACATGATATTCGGTTCTGTCTTTTGCCGTAAAAGCGTTGTATTCTCCGCCAAAAGCATCCAGCTCTTCCGTAATTGAAAGCGACGTCGGCCTTTTTTTGGTGCCCTTGAAAAGCATGTGTTCGATGAAATGCGAAACCCCAGCTTCATCTCCTTTCTCATAGCGCGATCCCACACCGACCATCACGACCAAAGTCGCGGTCTCCGTCCCCTGCATGGGCACAGTAATCAGCCTCACCCCGTTTTTTAATGTCATTTTCTCAAATTTCATATCATTTTTATTTATTTTTTACTCTGCTTATTCTTATAAGTCCGGAGCAAGGCACTATTTCCACCCCTCTTTTTTCCAGTTCGTCCAAAAACAAGTTCATCCCCAAAGAATCCGATGAAATGTGCCCCGCGATTACCACATTCAGATGGGCTTTTTCCGCCTCTTTCCTGCCTTCCTCTCCCATATGCATACCTATTATCGTACCTACTCCGGCCTGAGATAATTTTTCAAAAAGTTTCGGGCTTCCCGAGGTTCCTCCGGTTATCTCGGTAAGCGCAATCTTTCCGGCCCTGTTGTCCTCCGCTCCGGAAAATATCATGGGGCCAAATCCTTTTTTTGCGGCTTCTCTGTATTCTGGTATTTCCAAAAGCAGCTTAATAATATCTCCCACATATTCAGGTTTGTTTTTCTCCACCTTGTTTTTGATGAACTTAGCAACCATATTGTCCGCAGGAGTGTGCACGTTGATCAAATCTACATTCATCAATTTTGCGGCATCCACTGTTTTGTAATGATTCTCAGCATTTATTCCCCGGCTCACTTCGCTGATTCTGACTTTCATAAGGCTTTCCGCAACATTTATAGGCACCCCATGCTGCTCCAGCACATCGGCCTGCATGTGCATCACATCATCAAGACCAGAAAGACCCATTCCGATTGGATGATGTGCGATAACAGTTTCTATATCCAATTCCTCCGCCAGCATGATTTCGGCGGTATCGATATCGATCCCGGCCATCAATTTTTTGACGCTTCTCCTTTCGCTATCGAAATGAATTCTTGTGTCAGAATACGGATTGACAAAGCGCTCGACGTCGAAAGATTCTTTTCGGTCTTTCGGCAATTTTTCGTATCTCTCTTTTTGTCTTTTCAGATAGTCAGTAATTCTTTTTTTGCTGCGAAAATCATTTTTGATTCCGAGATTTATTGCAAGTCTGTATATTTCTTTGATATTCATTGCGTCTTATAAATTAATTATTGTTGAATTTTTCTGATAAGCGAAAGCGGTTCAATTCCTTTTCTATCTATCACAATATAGTAAAAACTATCGTGTCCGCCATGAGCGGATTCAACTTCTTTTCTGTCTTCATTATATATCCCCACGATTTTTATTGGAATATTCCTATTTTTTGCTATCACTTCCAGTTTGTCATCTTTTCTGAGCGCATTGTGAACTTTCACTTTCAATTCTTTTCCGTCCAATTCGACAACTTCTCCCACAAATTGATATTCATCATTCGACTGCTGCCCTGATAAATTTTGACCGGCTTCATTTCCAAATAAAAATCCTTTCGTATACCCTCGATTCGCAAGTTTGTTCAGCTCTTCTCGCCCCCGATTCACGGCATTCTTTACCTCCGCAGAGTTTTTTTTCGATTCGATCACATCAATAACTTTCCTGTAGGCACGCGTCACGCAAGCGACATAATATGAGCTTTTGCTGCGTCCTTCTATTTTGAAGGATGTAACTCCCGCGTTTTTGAGCTCCTCAAGATGTTCGATTAAATTCAAATCTTTACTGTTAAAAAAATATGTTCCGTGTGAATCTTCCTCGAGCTCGACAATTTCTCCGCTTTTCTTTTCAATCACCTTCGCGTATGCCCATCGGCATGGCTGGGTACAATCCCCTTCATTTGCACTCTTTCCACTCATCCATTTGCTCAAAATGCAGCGTCCGGAATAACTCATGCACATCGCCCCATGCACAAAATACTCAAGTTCCAGTTTTGGCACTTTTTTGCGGATAATTTTAATGTCTTCAAGTGTCACTTCTCTTGCAAGGATAATTCTTTTCACTCCAACTTTATGCCAAAACTTGGCAGCCATCCAGTTTGTCGTGTTAGCCTGCGTGCTGAGATGAATGTCAATTCCTAGTAGGATTTTTTTCACAAGTCCTATTATACCGGGATCGCTCACGATGACAGCATCCGCTTTTAGTTTTTTTATAAACCTAAGATGTTTTTCGATTTGCGGAAGATGGTAGTTATGAGCATAAATATTCACCGCTACATAAAATTTTTTTCCATGCGCATGAATATATTTGGAAGCCTCAAGCAGCGATTCCTCCGAAAAAGAATTTACGCGTGCACGCATCGAAACACTAGGGATTCCGGCATAAACGGCGTCCGCACCATATTCAATGGCATATTTGAGCTTTTCGATGCTTCCCGCAGGCGCAAGCAATTCTATTTTTTTACCAAACTGATTTTTCGATCTGTTGGTCGAGTTTTTGGCAAAATCACGCGCAAGAAGCTCCTTTTTTGGGTTTTTTTCAGCATTCATAGGTTTATACTACAATTTAACTCTCTTTTGTGTTTAAGTCAAAAAAGCGCCCTGAAAAGCGCTTTTTTATCCAGAGAGATTGAGCATTTGTTAAACAATTTTTTTTCCGGTTCCCGATTCTTTTTCAGAAAAAAATTGTTTGATTTTTGCCACAAGCTCGGCTGGAGTATGTTGAGACTTCACAAAATATCCGTTGGCGCCCAACGCAAATGCTTGCTGCTTGTCTTCCTCATTGTTAAGATTGGTGAAAACAATGATAGGAATGTTCTTGAGACTTTCATTCTTTTTTATCTTTTCAAGCGTTTCCAATCCATCGAGTGCCGGCATAACGATATCCAAAAGAACCATATCTATTTCCTTCCCTCTTCTTTCTAGCCATTCTATTGCCTCATTTCCATTTATCGCCTGTAAAACCTCAAATCCCTGACCTGAGAGAGCCTGCGTATACATTTCGCGAAGATCTTCCTCGTCCTCCGCGATTAAAACTGTTCTTTTTTTGTTTTCCATATTATTTTGAGCAAATAATCTGATTAATATGAAATAATTATAGCATAATATTTAAATTTGTTCCATTAAATGCTTGATTTAGTTTGCTTTGCTGATAGACTAAAGATATGAATGTGCTGGCTACCAACAAAAGGGCGAGTTTTGATTATGAGCTTCTTGATCGTTATGAGGCTGGTTTAATGCTGACAGGAGCAGAAGTAAAATCGGCTAAAATGGGGCACATGAGCCTCAAGGGAAGCTTTGTTACAATGCATGGCGGAGAGTTGTACTTAACAAATGCCAGTATTTCTCCCTATAAATTCGCCGGAAGCTCCGAAAAATACGATCCAACCAGATCACGAAAACTGCTTGTTCACAAGTCCGAGATAAATTCTTTGGCGGGAAAAATGCACATAAAAGGCTTGACATTGGTGCCAGTTCGTGTGTATACTAAAAGACGACTTATCAAATTGGAATTCGCCATAGGACGTGGTAAAAAGGCTTTTGACAAGCGCCAAGATATTGCAAAAAAGGAAGCAAAACGCTACATAGACCGAAAACTCAGGAATGCCTGAAATTTAAGTTTTGGAATTCAAAATTTGAAATTAAAAATTCCAGCTAAAAATTCAAAATTTTGAATTTTTAGCTGGGGTTGTTTAGTTTCGACAGGTTGTACTTTTCAAAATATGCAAGCCGACCATTGCCGTAATGTCGCCAAACTTTCGGCAAAGATATAAGTGCAAACTTCATATCAAAAGCAAAAGCGGTTTTCGCAAGAGGATTTGCTTTTGCTCCAGCTTTAGCTTAATTTAACAGCTTTAGCCATCGGACTGCCGATTTCTCATAAGCAATCTCCGGTGTCAATCATGAGGATAGTTTGATGCGGTTTTCCGGCTGCATCAAGTGAAATTCTTCCGGAAACTGCGCATGTCGGGTTTTGTTTATTTCATACCGCATGCGCCGATCTCCGATTTTTTCGGAGGGAAATAAAACAAGCTTGTAGAATATTTTGGATTGTCAATTTTGGACATGGGTGCGATTCCCATCAACTCCACTGAAAAAATTTTAAATACTAAAGCAACCTGACTACATTCCTTAGGAAAACTAGTCATGGTTCACTAAAGCCATAAGAAAGAGATTTCGTTTCAAACCAAAACAACCAACCGGTCCGGCGCCACTAAGAACAAATGAAGCGATCCGGACTCCCTATGTGCTTGTCATTGATGAACAAGGAAAACAACTTGGAAAGATGCCGATACAGGAAGCGCTTGCTACCGCGCGGGAACACATGCTTGATCTGGTAGAAGTTTCCCCAAAAGCAATTCCTCCCGTATGCCGCATCATGGGCTATGGAAAGTATCTCTATCAGCAATCCAAGCAGATGAGGCTGGCAAAAGCCAAGCAAAAAAAGATTGAAATGAAAGGAATAAGACTGGGGCTCAGAACCGACACGCACGATCTCGATTTCAAAAGATCGCAGGCTGAAAAATTTCTGAAACAAGGAGATAAGGTCAAAATAGACATAATGCTGAGAGGAAGAGAAAAAGCACACCAGGATCTGGCAAGAACAAATTTGCAGAATTTTATTTCATCGATATCCGTTCCATACAAAATAGAAGAGCCTATAAAAAGATTTCCTGGAGGATTTAATGTGATAATCGTACCAATTTCCTAGGAATAATAATTTTTAATTTTAAATTTGAATCAATTTCTAATTTTTAATGATTAAATTTTGAAACATTTAAAATTCAATCAAAATTTGAAATTCATAATTCAACAAAAAGATGCCTAAGATGAAAACACCGAAGTCCGTTGCAAAAAAAGTAAAGATAACGAAAAACAAGAAAGCTATAAGAAGAGGCACCGGACAAAATCATTATAATTCCAAAGAAAGCGGAAAAGTAGGCAGAGAGAAGAAGAAAGACCAGAGACTTTTCAGAGCCGACGAAAAGAACGTTATTGATGCGCTACCGTATGTGATCGGAAAATAAGCACATAAATCACTAATCTACACGAATCGCGTCCCGAATTTTCCCGAATGCATTAGATTATTCGCGAATAAATCAGAGTCGATTCGAAAACTATCAATATGACACGAGTAAAACGAGGCGTAGTCGCTTCAAAAAGAAGAAAAAACACCCTGAAAATGGCAAAGGGATATCGCTGGCACCGCAGCAAAAATTATAAAGCAGCCAAGGAAGCAATCCTCAAGGCTGGAAAATACGCCCACAGGGACAGAAGAGCCAAGAAACGCACAAACCGCTCTCTTTGGATTTTGCGGCTGAATAATGCACTGCGCACGCTTGATCTCACCTATAGTAAGTTTGTAGCCTTGCTCAGAACAAAGAGCATTGAAATCGACCGCAAGGTACTTTCGCAAATGGCCGTGGAAAATCCGGCAGTATTTCAGAAATTAGTCGAGAAAGTAAAATAAATCCGCTTCCGATCCGAATTTTAAAACCCGTTTTGACGGGTTTTAAAATTTGCGAAGAATCTTATGCTGCAAATTTATGCGATCACATGATTTTGCAGCTCATGCAAAATAACTAAAACCGGAATGAAATTTCCGGTCTTATAACAACAAGAATTTATAATAATATTAAACATTCACAACACAATAAACTCAATATTTTCATTTCCGTCGACTAATCTCGCATAAACCAAAACAACTTCTCTGTCCGGATATTTCGCCAAAATCTTTTCTTTCGCTTTTTTCAATTCTTTTTCGTGAAATCTTTGTTCTGCATCACCATCTTCTTTAAATTGCCTGCTGCCTCCATATGCTCCGCAATCCTGATGGTTCACAATAACTATTTTTTTGGCATGATGTAAATTCACCGGAACGTCAATACAGGACATTGCCAGGTCATTCCCATCGCTTTCATTAATCGCCTTCGCGCTTCCCGGCAGTGACGGAAAATCAAATGAATTCAAACTTAATTCCTTTTGAACAAATTCAAACGTTTCTCGCCAAAAACGAAAATCGATGCAACAAAGAACGACAGCTTCGCATGAATGTATATCTTTAAATTTAAAGGGAATTTTCATATGTAAATTCGTAATGAATTATGAATTCGTAGTTTGCGAGATTAATCTATCTTTATCCCATGTTTTGCGCGGCGTTTTCTAGCCACTCTGATTCTTGCAGCATGCTTCTCTATGGCTGCAGCAACTTTCGCATATTCCATCTCATCCATTGTAACCTTCTGCTTCTTGAGCTCTTCAGCCCGCTTCCTTGCTTCTTCCGCACGTTGCATGTCGATTTCTTCCGCATGTTCCGCAGTATCCGCAAGCACAACAAGCGCATTATCGTTGAATTCAATGAATCCTCCCGAAGTCACAAGCGAAATTTCTTCTCCCCCGTCTTTAAGGACTATTTCCCCGGCCTTAAGCGCCGCAATATAACTGCGATGGTTCGGTAAAATCGTAACTTCCCCGTCGGAAACAGGAAGCGTCGCCTGGTCTATTTCCTGTTCAAACACGCTTCGCTCAGGAGTAACTATCTTAAATTTTATTTTCTGAGTAGACATAAAAGATAACTTTATAATGACAAAATTCCAATGACTAGTGACAATTCAAGCTCAAAATCCAAAGTTCAAATTTGACATTTAATCATTTGGATTTGATTTGCCATTGGAAATTCGTCATTTATCATTAAACTTATTTCCTAACCTCATCAATACCACCTTTCATATAGAAATCCTGTTCCGCAACGTCGTCATATTTGCCTTCCAATATAGCTTTGAATCCCTTGATCGTGTCCGAAAGTTTCACATATTTGCCAGGAGTTCCGGTGAATTGTTCAGCGACAAAAAACGGCTGTGAAAGAAATCTCTGAATTTTTCTTGCACGCGCTACAGTCACTTTATCTTCGTCCGACAATTCTTCCATTCCGAGAATCGCGATGATGTCCTGAAGATCCTTGTATCGCTGCAAAACTTTCTGCACTCCGCGCGCCGTGTCATAGTGCTCCTGTCCGACTATATTCGGATCCAAAATCGTCGAGCTCGAATCCAGCGGATCCACCGCAGGATATATTCCAAGCTCGGACAAACCTCTTGAAAGCACGACTGTCGAATCGAGATGCCCGAACGTTGTCGCCGGCGCCGGATCCGTGAGGTCGTCAGCGGGAACATAAACAGCCTGCACCGATGTGATCGAACCGTTTTTCGTCGATGTGATTCTTTCCTGAAGTTTTCCCATTTCCTCGGCAAGCGTCGGCTGATATCCCACGGCTGAAGGAATACGTCCCAAAAGTGCCGACACTTCCGATCCGGCCTGCGTGAAACGGAAAATGTTGTCGATGAACAAAAGCACGTCCTTGTTTTCTTTGTCGCGGAAATATTCGGCCATGGTAAGAGCCGAAAGCGCAACGCGCTGGCGCGCGCCCGGCGGTTCATTCATCTGACCGAACACCAATGTCGTTTTGTCCAAAACTCCGGACTCTTTCATTTCATGATAAAGGTCGTTTCCTTCACGGGTTCTTTCGCCGACTCCGGCAAAAACAGAAAATCCTCCGTGCTCCTGAGCGATGTTGCGGATAAGTTCCTGAATCACAACGGTCTTTCCAACTCCGGCGCCCCCGAAGAGTCCGACTTTTCCACCTTTCACAAACGGACAGATAAGGTCTATAACCTTGATTCCTGTTTCGAAAATTTCGGCCTCGGTCGCGAGCTTCGAAAATTTCGGAGCATCTCTGTGTATCGGCAAAGTTTGTTTTGCGGCAACATTCTTTTTGCCGTCAATCGCATCACCCAAAAGATTGAACATGCGTCCGAGTGTTTCCTGTCCGACCGGAACATTGATAGGCGCGCCCGTGTCAATGACCTCCATTCCGCGACGAAGCCCGTCGGTTGAGCCCATGGCAACCGCGCGAACTTTATTCGAGCCGGTGTGCTGGTGAGCTTCAAGCACAAGCTTTTCCTTATCATTCAGCTTGACTTCCAGGGAACTATAAATTTCCGGAAGCTTTTCCGTAAACTCGACATCAACGACAGGACCGATGATCTGACTGATTTTACCAATGTTTTTCATATACTTTAATCATTGAATTATTAGTTATTTTAAATTATCGGCTTATAATTTTTAATTCTTTAATGACTAATTTTAAATATTGTTTCATTTGATAATCTTCAGTTGGATGCTAACTCATTTTTAGCAAAGATTCAAAAAATTATTATTATATCAATGTTTGAACTATATTTTAGTCGGAATTCATTCCAATGCCGCTCTTCCCGCGCTGATCTCTGCAATTTCCTGCGTAATCTTTCCCTGCCTTATCTGATTGTATGTGAGCGTCAAATCTTCAGACATTTCCAGCGCTGCATCGCTCGCATTCCTCATCGCCATCATTCTTGCGCTCTCTTCCGAAGCCTTTGATTCCAAAATCGCATGAAAAACCTGCATTTCAATGAGGCGTGGAATGATAAACTGCAAGACTTCTTCTGGTCCCGGCTCAACTTTATATTCCTGCATAGGTTTTTTAAGACCATATTCCTCGGCGACAACATCCATTTCGGCAATCTGCTTTTCAATGTCTATTTTTGAAATCGGAAGAATTTGGCGGATACGGGTCTTCTGTACAACGGTCGAAACGTAGTCTGTATAAATTATGACTACCTTGTCGTATTTTTTTGCCAAATATTCATCGATGACAATTTTTGAAATTGGCTTGATGTCAGCGACAGTCATGAATTGCACACCATCGGCAAACGCCGCAACAATTTCTTTTTTCAATTTACGCACCATTCCTTCTCCCTTCTTGCCGACCGTGATAAAATCAATTCTCACATCCTCGTCTCTTACGGGAGACAGGATTTTTTTGCCGGCGATACGGTTTATTTTCAATTTTTCCGGATGCAAAATTTCTTCACGAATTTTTTTGAAAATTTGCGTGTTAAATGAACCGCACAGACCTCTGTCGGAAGCAACGACAATCATCAAAACATTTTTCACTTCCCTGACTTCCAAAAGCCCGTGATCTTGCGAAGTTTCAAAGGCACGTGCAAGATTTGTCAGCACGCTCCAGGCGCTGTGCGCATATGGGCGGATCGCAATGACGCTCGAAACGGCGCGCCTCATTTTTGCAGCGCTAACCATCTCCATCGCTCGAGTAATCTTTCTGGTGCTATTGATAGACTTTATGCGTCTTCTGATATCTTTACCGCTTGGCACTTTGGTGACATGTGGCACGTGACATGTTACAAGGAAATTCCAAGTTACTTGTCACTTGTCTCTTGTTACTTATTATTACTCGTAGGTTTCCTTATACTCTTTAATCGCCTTCTCCAGTGCCTCCACAACATCGTCTGTAAGGTCTTTTTTCTCTCCGATCAGCTCGATGACGTTCTTCGCCTGCGTGTCCAGATACTTATGAAAATCGTTTTCCCACTGCTTTATTTTCGCAACTTCAACGTCATCCAAAAATCCGTTTGTCAGCGCATAGAGAATTGCAACCTGATGTTCAACCGGCATCGGTTCGTATTGCCCCTGCTTTATTATTTCTATGGTGCGCTGCCCTCTTTCAATTTGAGCTCTGGTTTTTTCATCAAGATCGGATCCGAATTGCGCAAACGCTTCGAGTTCGCGAAACTGCGCCAGATCCAAGCGGAGTTTTCCTGCAACTTTTTTCATCGCCTTAATCTGCGCGCTTGATCCTACGCGTGAAACCGAAATACCGACATTAAGCGCGGGACGGACACCTTTGTAGAAAAGATCCGATTCCAAGAAAATCTGACCGTCCGTAATCGAAATGACATTTGTAGGAATGTAAGCGGAAACATCTCCCGCCTGTGTTTCAATAATCGGAAGCGCGGTAAGCGATCCTCCGCCGAATTCGTCATTCATTTTTGCGCTTCTTTCCAGAAGTCTTGAATGCAGATAGAAAACATCTCCGGGATATGCTTCGCGGCCCGGCGGACGGCGCAGAATCAATGAAATCTGGCGATATGCCCAGGCATGCCTTGAAAGATCGTCATAGATTACCAGAACGTCTTCGCCCTTGTCCATGAAATATTCGCCGAGAGCGCATCCGGAATATGGAGCGATGTATGAAAGCGCAGCACTGTCCGATGCTCCGGCCACAACGACAGTCGTATATTCCATCGCGCCGCGTTTTTCAAGCTCGCCCACAATCCTTGCGATTTTTGACTCCTTCTGGCCCACCGCGACATAGATGCATTTCATGTTCTGCTCCTTCTGATTGATGATAGTATCAATCGCGATTGCGGTCTTTCCTGTCTGGCGGTCGCCGATAATAAGTTCGCGCTGTCCGCGTCCGATCGGAATCATCGCGTCAATCGCTTTGATACCCGTCTGCACCGGCTGATTCACAGATTTTCTGGTAATAACTCCGGGAGCGATTTTTTCCACAGGATAATATTTTTCAGCCTTGATATCTCCCTTGCCGTCAACCGGTGTTCCGAGCGGATTAATAACTCTTCCGATCATCGCGTCTGAAACCGGAATCGAAAGAATTTTCCCGGTAGTTTTCACTTCATCACCTTCCTTGATATCGGTATAGCTTCCCAAAACCATCGCTCCCACCCGATCCTCTTCGAGGTTAAGCGCCACGCCTATTTCACCATTGGGAAATTCCACCATTTCGGAAGCCATGATATCGGAAAGTCCTGAAATTCTGGCAATGCCGTCGCCGACTTCGACAACTTTGCCGACTTTTTCCGCCTGCACTTCTGTCTTGAAGTTTTCAATCTGTTTCTTCAGCTGATCTACGATAAAATCCTTGTTCATAAATATATTGTTACATTGTTATATTGTTAAATTGTTTTTTGGCTCAATCAAGAGCAATTTAGCCATCAAACAATTTAGCAATTTACTGGACTTGACTTTTATATCAATTTGGAGTATAATTAAAGGTTGGGAGCACATTACAAACTTGGAGGTTTATATGCTGATATTTTACTTGGTAACCGCATCGTTATCGATCGGCGCAATTTGCGGCATAGTTTCATATTATGCCTGCGTTTCACTAATCAACTACGCGCCCAATTTTCCTTTGGTGGAAATCATACACCCCATCGGAGCCCCTTATTTTATGTTTAATGCTGGTTCGGTTATCGCAGCAGTGCTGATGATCTGTTCGGCATGAAACATGGCAGCATCCGCCACCTTTCCGCATTGCCGGACGGTGGTTTTTCTTTTTCCTGGTTTTCGAATATACTGTTCTCAGCCAACGTTCAATGACCAAGGATCAATGATCAAGAAGATTTCTTGTTCATTGGTCTCTGTCCACTGACTCATGAGCCTGCATTTCTGCCTTTCGCATTTTATTTGCGCCATATGAAGTACGTAGGCAAAGCGCGAATGATGAGCGTTAAAAAATTTTATCTTGGAGCGAAGCGCTTGCCCGGTGCCTTCATCAGGCGCGATTTTCTTTTGTAACTTTTTACCAAAAAGGAAAATTAATTCTGAATTTTAATTTCAAAAAACTACTTTATCAATTCTTTTTTCAATCTTTTTAACTGCGTTGTCACGCTTGCGTCCAAAATTTCATCACCAACTCTTATCACGATTCCGCCTCTGATATTTTCATCGACAACATTTTTCAAAACAACTTCTTTCGCCGAATATTTATTTTTGACAAAACTTTCTACTTCCTTGTATTCCGCATCTTGCATCTTGCGTCTTGTCACTATCGTTGCTTCGACAATTCCGTGTTTCTTGTTGTATAATTCCGTGAATTTTTCAATTATTTTTCCGGCATTTTTGAGTTCACTTTCCTTTTTCAAGTTTTCGACAAAACGCAAAACAACACCGCTGATTTCTTTTTCAGTCTTGTTTTCCGTAAGTTCCAACAATGTTTTCGCGTATTGCGTTATTGTCGCTCTCATTATTTTATCGCTTTCTCAATTAATTCTTTGTCCTTTTTATCATCAATTTTTTCTTCAATAACTTTTTCGGCCGCCATAGCAACAAGGTTTGCTACTTGCTTCTTAACATCCTGCATCATCTGCGTTCTCTCTAGTTCAAGTTTCTTTTCGGCATCCGCAAGAATTTTTTCACTCTGAGCTTTCGCATTAGCAATGATTTCTTCCTTGTTCTTCGCTGCCATACCTTCGGCCTTTGCCACAATTTCCTGAGCCTGTTTTCTTGCTTCCGTCAAAACATCTTTTTCTTTTTTTTCAATTTCCGTTAATTTTTTCTGCGCTTCTTCCGCATCTTTTAATCCCTTTTCAATCTTTTCTGTTCTTTCGTTTAAAAGCTTCAGCACCGGTCCGTAGGCGAACTTGTACAGCACAAAAAGCAGCACAAGAAAATTAACGATCTGCGCCAGGAGAAGTCTCCAATCGATTCCAAGATTATGTAATAGCTCCATATATTTAATTAGTTATCAGTTGTTAGTTTATGGTTCACAGACAGATGCTGTGAACCGCTAACCAAAAACCGAAAACTTTTAAACAAACTTAATAATAAGCGCCACAACCAACGCATAAATCGCGATAGCTTCGGTAAAAGCGATCGCCAAAATCATGGCTGTTTGCACTTTTGAAGTTGCTTCCGGATTGCGCCCGATTGACTCCATTGCTTTTGAAGCCAAAAGTCCGATGCCGATGCCAGGCCCGATTGCTCCGAGTCCGATGGCAAGGGCGGCTCCGAGTGATTTCATTGCTTCCGCATCCATTGTTTTATTTTGCTCACGCCAGTTATGCTTTCTCCGTCTTTGGGGAGCATAAATAACGCGTGCAATTTAAATGGTTAAATAGTTAAATTGTTAAATTGTTTTGGCAATTTAGCAATTTAGCCATTTAGCAATCTAATGAGATGTTTCCGTCACCGCCATTTTCAAAAACACCAACGTCAGCATCGCAAAAACCAGTGCCTGCACGAATCCCACAAACAGTTCCAAAAACAAAAACGGCAGCGGCACAAAATACGGAACCAGATTCAGCATCACAATGAGCAGCACTTCGCCCGCGAAAATATTTCCGAAAAGACGGAAGGAAAACGAAATAATTTTTGCAATCTCGCTGATAAGTTCCAAAATTCCCACAAAGGTTCCGATGAAATACGGTTTATGAAAGGGACTCACGAAAAATTTGCCGGCATATTTTGCCGCACCAATCGCTGCAATTCCCATAAATTGGATTGTAAAAACCGAGATAAGAGCGATTGCCAAAGTCACGTTGAGATCGGCGGACGAGCTTCTCAAAAATGGAATCAGCACATTCTCTCCGTGATGCTCGCCATAAACTCCCACTGTTCCCAGCCCCGGAATAAGTTCCACCCAATTGGACAAAATTACAAAAAGAAAGATCGTCATCACGATCGGAAAAAATTTCTTCGACTGTTCCCTGTTCTGAGTAACGCTGTCAACAAGACCCAGAACCGCTTCAATGACATATTCAAAAACATTCTGAAAGCCTTTCGGAACCAGTTGCAGGCGCGAACGCATGGCGAAAGAGGCGGCTATTATTATCGCGCTCAAAGCAAGCGTCACGATCAAAGTATTGGTGACAATAAAATTTCCTATGTGAAAAAGCGGTTCCGGTGCTAATGATATTGTCATAAAGCGTCTTTTATTTAGAAACCTGTCTAATGGCAGTCAGGCAAGCACTTATATATCTTTGAATAAAATTATTTTTTATCTTCGGTTTTTCCATTCTTTCTTCGCTTCTTATAATGTCCATTAACTTTTTATAAACAATATAAAAAGTAACAATTATCGAAAGAAACAGGCCGATAAGCAGAAGCCATGGAGATGTTCCAAATTTCTTATCCAAAAGCCTTCCTCCAAGCGTAAAAATTACCAACGGTATCGCGATTGAATATCCGAGTTCCCAGGCAAACCCCACAGCGGACCAGGAATCTTTTTTAGATTCTTCTTTCATCTGCATTTTAATATTTTTATATACCCGGGCCCTTTCTTCATCGAGGTTTTCTGCGACAGTGCAATAAAAAAACAGCGCAGCGCAGTCACTCTCCTAAAAAATACCCTTGGTTCTTATTATCTTACAAAAGTCAAGTAAAGTCAATACCAAAAAATTTAAACAAAGCCCTGGTTTTTGAACACATGATACCTATACGTTTTTTAACTTCAAAGCAATTATGCACATATTATGTGCCGCGCTTTATGCACATAAAAAAGTTTTTAGAAGAATAAAATTACACACTTGCGCGCAGTGCGTGCAAGTGTGTAAAACTTTTCATGCCGTATGATATAAATATCCAAATTATTGCCAAATACCAGTAAATTATTTTATTCCAAACACCTCTTTCCCGTTTTGTGTGGTTTTTTCCGCCACTTCTTCAATGGAAATTCCTTTCACATCGGCAATCTTTTGCGCCACAAATTTCACAAAAACCGGCTCGTTGCGTTTCGATTTTTCAAGCGGCCGCGGAGTAAGATACGGGCAATCAGTCTCAATGACAATATTTTCAAGACCTATTTCTTTGATAAGACGATCATAGCTTTCTCCGTAGGTAATAATTCCGTTGAGCCCGATTTTATATCCGAGTTCTATAAACTTGTTGGCGGTTTTATAGCTTCCAACGAAACTGTGGACGATTCCTTTTTTGTCTGCCACATTGTTTTGCAAAATTTCCAGAAGATCATCATACGCATCCCAACAATGAATAATCAAAGGTTTTTGCACTTCATTGGCTAAGTCTATAAATTTCTTCAGAATTTCTTTTTGTTTTTCTTTGAGAGGATCAGTATCAATTCCTTCCTCAAAGTGATGATAATCCAATCCCACCTCACCGATCGCCACAACTTTCGCATCATTCGCAAGCTCGAGGTATTTTTCACGTTCAAATTCTTCGCCGTTTGTCTTTATTTCGACTTCACTGATTTCTTCTTCCGGATCACGATACGAAAAACTTCCTTTGTTGAGATGAACAGGATGTGTTCCGACCGCCGCCCATACCCCGGTTTTAAATTTATTGGCATATTCGACAGCGCGTTTGCTGGTAGAGTACTGCGATCCGACATTAACGACAAAAACGCCTTCTTCAAGGCATTGTTTCAAAATGTCTTCTCCATCGCCTTTGAACGCGGAAAAATTGACATGTGCGTGAGAATCGAAATACTGTGACATGCATCAAGATGGCGTACCAAATACCTGAATGTATTCACACAAAATACATCCGCATGATACATGATACGTCTTCAATTATACCAAAAGCTTTGATAATATTTTATGGATTTCCTATTCTTTCAAGATTGCCGTTCAGCACTATGGGCTTCATTGCCAAAATTTCCTCTTTATATGAAACATTCGGAATGCCATCCAAAAGGAAAATTTTTTTTCCGAGCGCATGCGCAAATCCCATTTCCAAAAAAGAACACCCGCTTATATAATTTTTCCTTCCCTGTTTTTCGAGATTGTTCAGAACCAGAATGGCATCACAGTTTCTTATTTTACGGAGAAACAAACTTCTATCGTTCTTTTTCCTGTGTTCATCGCTCTCGATCACTTGATCAACATATTTAAAAGCGGGAACGACTTTATGTTTCAAAAAAATTAATCTCTCTTGCACGTCCATTATCTCAGGGATAACATGGACGTTTCCACTAAGCGCTATTTTCATAATATATTTCTTGCCCCCACTATTACTTATATCAAAATATATTACAAGTCGCATTTGCTATTATTCCGATACCGCGGAATTGAGGGTTGGCCCCGGGCCATGAGAGATTATCTTATCCTCTGGAACAATGGCTCCGTCTTTTTTGTTTCAAGCGCTTTCTTGATCTTTTCAGCAGTTTCGGGAAGAAACGGAACCAAAAGTTGGGATATGATATAAAGATCGGAGTTCAGCTTTTCCATTACCTCCTTGAACCTATTTTCATCAGCCTTTTTGAGTTCCCACGGCTTATTGTCTTCGATATATTTATTGGCCTTGCGAACAAACATCCAAACATATTCAAGAGCCCTGTCTATTTCAAAATTTTCCAAATATTCGGAAATTTTTCCATCAGGTTTTACATCGGGAATTTGAAATTCCAAATTTTGGGAAAGTTTTATGACTCGCGAGGTCAGATTTCCCAATCCGTTCGCCAGGTCAGCATTATATTTTTCCGTCATCCTCTCCCACGTGATATCTCCGTCTTTGGACGATGGCAGTGACGTGAGAAGCACATAACGTGCGCCGTCAATTCCGAATTTTTCCACAACTTCTTCCGGATTGATAATATTTCCCAAAGTTTTGGATATCTTCTGATTGTTTATCGTGAGATATTCATGCGAAAGAATTTGGGTCGGAACGGAAACTCCCGCCGAAAGCAGCATGGCGGGCCAATAGATCGCATGGAACCTCAATATCCCTTTCCCAATCACATGCACCCTATTTTCATTCTCCAGCCAATATTTCTTATAAAGATCTCCTTCATTCTCATAGCCAAGCGCGGTGATATAATTCGAAAGCGCATCCACCCAGACATACATGATCTGGCCCTCGTCACCCGGAACCGGAACACCCCAATTTTCCGCACGTTTCACGCTTCTTGAAATCGAAAAATCTTCAAGACCCTGCCTGATAAAGCTCAACACTTCATTTTTTCTGTATTCCGGCACAATTTTCAAAGTGTCGCTCTCAATCAACTCTTCGAGTTTTTTCTGATAGTTTGACAACTTGAAAAAATAATTTTCTTCTTCGACAACTTCGCATTCCGTAAGATGGTCGGGGCATTTTCCGTCAACAAGATCTTTTTCCATCTTGAACTCCTCGCATCCAACACAATAAAGACCTTTGTAATTTTTTTTATAAATATCTTCTTTCTTGAAAGACGACCATAATTTCTGCGCTCCGGCAAAATGCTCCTTTTTCGCGGTTCTTATGAACTGATTGTACGAAAGGTTGAGCATACCCTTAAGCCCCTGAAAGCTCTTGGCGTTTTCATCAATGAATTCTTCCGTCGATTTCCCCGCTTTTTTCGCGCTTTGCACATTCTTAAGACTGTTGTCATCGGAACCCGTCAAAAAATATGTGTCATCTTTCAAGACGTCACGATGCCAACGCGCCAGAACATCGGCCTGGATTTTTTCCACGGCATGCCCGACATGCGGTTTGGCGTTCACATAGTCAATTGCTGTTGTTACGTAATATCTATTTTTCATATTAAGAATGATGTTACATAAAAATAGTAGAAGCTAATAGCACCTACTGACAAACGACAATGAAATAAACATTTATATCAACTAAATTTTATATTGGCACTGTTTTAATGATTAGGCAAGTCCTAAGAAACTTTCGCAATAAATTAGCCATGTAAATCACAATTAATGTTTTTATATAGCATATCAACATGTTCACGTATGGTCAGTATTTTATTACCTATACAGATTTATTTCGCGTCTATTCTCTCAATCGAAAAGCTTCTTGTAGTTCTTGGACCAGTATACGATTCCGTTGTAATAGTTTTCATTGAAAGCTCCGAGGTAGTCGATGGAAGCTTTTTTTATGGCCGATTTGCTGTCCGAAGTCGCGCCAGCATCTCTTAATTTTATCGCCATCGCCGTAACGCCGTCCGTGAGATCCCATGGATCGGGAGTTTTGTGCCCTGTTTTTGCCGCTATCCGCGAAGAATAGCCTTTCCACTCATCAGACATGAACTGCGCAACTCCCATTGCTCCTCCCTGCCCGATATAGCTGCTTGGAGAACATGAAACTTTTTTGTTCTTGCTATAACCCAAATCGTCAACCAAATCATAGAAAATATCCATTCTCTTGTAGAGAAGCTTAATTGATTCTTTATATTTTGATCCGTATTTTTTGTATCTTGCCACTGCCACTTTTTCAACTTCTTTATACGTACATTGTCCCGTATTGGCTCCCAGGTTCGTTTCCATCTTCAGAAACCCGTAAAGAACACCCTTCGGAACTCCGGTATTTTTGCTGGCGAATTCTACCGCTTCCTTTATATCCTTCGCGTTAAAAGATTTTCCGGTCAATATGCTCAGGTCAGCCTGTAATTCCGCGAGTTTCTCCTGCAATTCACTGACTGTCGCTTCTTGTTCTTCAACTTCCTCCTGCACGTTTACCTGCTGGACAACTAAATCTTTCTTCTGCCCAACCTTCTCGTCAAGTATTTCTTCATGTTGTTTTTTCGTTTCGGCTAGCTCGATCTTGTCGCGCTCCACCTGATTTTTTGTCTCGGCAATATCTTGCGAAATATTCATTATCTTATCCTCAAGCGTCATGAGATTATCAGCATTGGAAAAAACATCCCTAAAATTTTCCCCCGCCAAAACTATACTAATAACCGGCTGGCTCTTGATGTAATATATCTGCTGGAGAAAACTCTTCAGCATCGCTTTCTTAAGCTCTATTTGCTCGTTCAAGTTTTTAATTTCCTCCTCTTTGCGTGAAATAGTTTCTTCAGCGTCCTTTATCACGGCCTGCGTCTTGTTTATAGCGGACTGCGTCGAAGAAACCGCGCTCTGAAGTTGTCCCAAAACACTCTGTTTTTCCTGCAGTTCCTTTTGCTCTTTTTCAAGTTTCTTCTCAAGATCCTTGATGCTGTCTTCCGTATCTTCTATTTCTTCCTTCTTTTCTTTTTCTTCATCTCCCGCTGAATCTCCATCAGCAGCAAAAGCGCCGGCGTTCCAAAAGGAAATCTGAGACAAAGCGAAAACAGGCAGGACAAGCGCCCACACAACAGCAAACATGATGTTTTTCTGCGCGTTATTCATATTTTTATTTTAGCATGCCCGTTAAGATAAGCAAACACCGGATAATTTCAAATTTTGAATTTTGAATAAATTTTTAATGTTTTATTTTTTAAACATTCAATCATTCAAGCTTGATCCGAGATCAAAATTCATAATTCAAAATTTTTTATTATAATCTTTACATCTTCTTATTTTTATATTATAATATTTTGGTTGTAATATAAAAATGCTTTAACAGAACAAACACATGCTGATAGATGATATAAAAATTGAAGTGTCTGCGGGAAACGGCGGAAAAGGCTGCGTGGCTTTTAACAAAAATCTCATGAGTCTCGGACCTGCTGGCGGAAACGGCGGAAAAGGCGGTGACATTATTTTTCAAGGAGTCTCAGACCTTAACGCACTCGGACAATTCCGCTACAAAAAACAGATCTGCGCTGAAAACGGACGCGACGGAAAAGGACAGTTCTGTGATGGCCCTGATGGGAAAAATCTCACAGTAAAGGTTCCTGTCGGAACTGTGATCCATGATCTCGATACCGGTAAAAAAACAGAGATCACCAAGGTCGACCAACAGAGCCTCATTGCCAAAGGCGGTCGCGGAGGTAGGGGCAACTTCCTATTCCGCTCTTCAAAAAACACAACGCCCAAACAATTTGAAGAAGGAAAGGAAGGCCAGCATCTTAATATACGTCTGGAACTGAAACTGATTGCGGATGTCGGATTTGTGGGCTTGCCGAATGTCGGAAAATCAAGCTTGCTGAATGAAATTACAAACGCCAGCGCAAAAGTTGCCAACTATCAGTTTACTACGCTTGAACCTAACCTCGGCGTTCACTACGGTTTGATCCTTGCTGACATTCCGGGACTTATTGAGGGAGCATCGGCCGGAAAAGGACTCGGCATAAAATTTTTAAAGCACGTGGAAAGAACAAAGATCCTTTTTCATTTTATCTCCGCTGAATCGGAAAATCCGAACGAAGATTACAAAATTATCAGAAAAGAATTAGGCGAATATAACAAAAACCTACTAAATAAGTCGGAATATGTTTTTTTGAGCAAAACAGACATGGTCTCGCCGGATGTGGTGGAAGCACATGTGTTGTCACTTCAAAAAATTTCGGAAAAAATAATTCCCATTTCAATCCATGACTGGGACAGCATTCAGAAAGTTAAAGACCTGCTTAACAAAATCGAGAAAGAAAAATAATATCTTGTTGTCATTCCAACCTCCCCGTCTGCAACGATGTTTCAACTTTGGACAGACGCAGTAATAACATTGTTTATCTGCTACGTAGCATAGAGGCCTCTACAGAGGTCTCTATTTTAAACACAAATTATATTTTTTAAAAAACCCGCAAAGCCTGACTTTGCAAGTTTTCATTTTACAGACGACCGCATTATTATGAAAATTTTTGCATTTTCTGAAAAAAGAAAGTGCCGTCCTGAGTCTAACTAACAGCCAACCCGCTCGGTGCGGTTGGTGCAATCGCATCAGATGATCCACTAAGAGTTATTGGATATCCAGTTTCATTTGCTGTTCCATCCGAATCAACAACGTATAGATATGCAATGGAACCATCTGAAAATGATCCCTGATTTAAAATTACTGTTATTGATTGTCCATTTGAGCTCCAAGCCGTCGCAGGCTGAATTTCCAAATGATTACATGTTGAATACGTTGGAGCATTGCCGATAACAACGCGTGAAGGAGTGTTATCAACATATATATCGTCCATCCATGTTTTAACTAAAGTTGGAGAATATACACCACCAGTATGCCATCCTATCGCCCAAATTTCATTGAAAACAAGATCCGCGCCCGCCCAATCTATCACATCATACATAGCAACTCCATCAACAAGCAATGTGTAGGTACGATTAACACTATCAAATATTGCTTCAAAAAAATGCCATACGTTTATCGCTGGATTATTTTCCCTCCATACGTTTCCGAATACATTCGGATTATCATAAACATATGCCTGTTGTTGTGTCCATGAGAAAGTTTTGTTGACTATGTCTGAATGATCTGAAACCCTTAAAAACTTCGAGCTATGATTTCTAGTAGCCACATAGTTTGTTCCAATTCCGTTTGAACCAAAACTAAAGGTAGCTTTATCGGTCCACGGAGCATATATTTGAAAGGTATCGGCAGTCGGATTTTTGACATAATACGTATCGCCAGGATTTATGTTGACAGGCAATTCTCCTCCGGCAAAAAACATGACAGGATTATCTTCAACATATTCATGGTTTGCAACCGTTATGCTATCAGTGCTATCATCAAAGCTACAAGGAAGCTGATCGCTAACAAAAACGTTTGCATCAGCTTTCCACCACCACGAAATATATAAATAGTTCGCCCCCGGAACATAATGCGTGCTCATTGCATTTACTCCGCCTGAACTATGATAATTAGCAGATGATTTACCCCTCTGTTCGCTTCTAATGGAATTATATTTAGTAGCGTTATATATATTACCTTCCCACGGATAGTCGGAACCGACTGGAATTTTCGCATCATTAGATAGTCCCGAATACTGGTTTTCAACTGTATCCCAAAGATTGGGCAATGCGGTAGTTTTCGTGCCAAATTCTATTCCTGAAATCATCACAGAATTTCCATGTGATATCGTTCCATTTACTGCACTGATACTTGGCGCGGCTTGAGAAATATTTGCAAAACAAAAAAGGCAAAATACCAACACGCATTTGATTATTCTACTTCTTTTTATTTTTTTAATGCGCATTATTGTGTATGCCGATTATTTTTTGTGCTTAACGGCCAAAGTTTGTAAACATGTAAAATCGCGAAATTATATTATATATGTTCGCGGTTGTGACGTTTTTTTGAAGGTTCGAAATGGTGGAGAACCGTATTGATCAGCCAAAGAACAAGACTGAAAGCAAGAGCCCACCAAAAATTTGTTATATGAAATCCCGGAACGATTGCGCTGGTCACCATCACAAGAAAAGCGTTTATTACAAATGTGAATAAACCTAGAGTGACTATTTCTATCGGTAGCGTAAGAATTATCAAGATAGGCTTGATTATTGTGTTCAAAAATCCGAGCACCACCGCCACAACGAGTGCCACAAAAAAGCTCTGCACAAAAATCGCTTCATCAGGCAGGATATACGCGGCAATCATCACCGCCAGTGTCGATAAAAACCAATGGATGACAGGCCTCATATTTATTGATAACAAATGATATTAGTAGCAGGCCTGATCTTCATTCGTAAGTCCCGGAAAATAAAAACCTGCAATCAACAACTTATAACCAGATATCCATCTACATTATACCCTATTTTTCCTTAAAAATCTCTTGACGACATGCCACGCTTGCTTTGCGCTTTTGGTTCCCATCAATTCTGTTCTCAAACCTTTTGCCCCATCAAAACCGCTTGCGTAGACTGCATAATGTTTTTTAATCACGTTGTAATTTTTTGTGCCCTTTAAAAATTTTTCAAACAATCTGGCATGCTCAATCATTGCTTCAAGACGTTCTGCAACGGGAACATTTTCAATTTTAACCTTGTGGTTGAAAAACCAGGGATTTCCCAAAACTCCCCTTCCTACCATAATCCCATCCACTCCCGATTCTTTCGCTTTTCGCACTCCGTCTTTGCGGCTTTTTATATCACCGTTGCCGATTATCACAACTCCGCTGCCTTTTGCAATCTCAACCGCGCGCTTGATTGCGTCCCAATCCGCCGTGCCGGCAAATGATTGTTTTTTTGTGCGCCCGTGAACTATTATGGCTGCAGGTTTTTCCGACAAAAGTTCGGCAAGCCACGACTCAATTTCATTTTCGCTCCAGCCGATCCTCGTTTTTACTGAAACAGGCAGATCGCCCGCACCTTTTTTTGCCGCCCGAATTATTTCCCTCGCCCGCTTGGGATTTTTCATAAGCGCCGCTCCCGCTCCCTGATCGACGATGCTCTTGTCAGGACATCCCATGTTGATGTCGATCCCGTCAAAACCGAGTTTTCTTGCGACTTCCGCGCAATATCGAAAATTTTCCGGCCTTGCGCCAAAAAATTGCGCCACAATAAGATGTTCATCCTCGAGAAACCTCAAATTTTTCATCAATATTTTCTTTGCGTCTTTATTGACCAATCCGTCGCAAGCGACAAATTCTGTGAAAAGAACATCCGGTTTGCCATACTTAACAAGCATCTGCCTCGTGGCGATGTCGGTAACGTCATGCATCGGAGCCAGCACAAAGAACGGCTTTTTCTTCTTTGCCAATTTTTGCCAAAAATTATTCATAAATAAAGATTACTATATAAGCAAGAAAAGCGCCAAGAAATTATAAAGAGCCAAACAATTGTTTTTTGCGGCTTCCGCATGAATGCATCATAAACCAGGTTTGTGATGCATGAATGTAAGGCAAGCAAAAAATAATTGTTTGGCTCAGTCCAAAATCTAGCTATTCTACGGTTTTTCCCAAGTTCGTCTTCTTAAAATTCACTTTCCAGACCGGTTCGTAAACATTGTCAAATTCATCCTTGGCAACAACCGTTTCTCCTTTCATGAGTGTTGAAATAGCAATATCATTCAGCATTTCTTTTTGCGAATCGACTTCCAGTTTCAAGTCTTCCAGTTTTTCATATGACCTTCCCAATTGCGCCTGTATCCTTGTTTCGATCGCCTTCTTCTTTTCTCGCAATTCCTTAATCTTTTCCACGATTTCTTCATACTCGTCAGTCTGCACGAGCGCGTCCTTATACATGTCGCGCAGATCCTTCTGCTCTTTTTTCATCTCACGGATTTTGTTGAACACTTCTTGAACGTTTTGCATACTATTTTAGTATGGATTAAATGATTATTTTGCGATGACGAAATCAATGATAGCACATTTTGTAAAATCCAAAAAGAAAAAGCGCCGCAGCTCCCATGTGTGGGAACCGCGACGCATGCATGCTTCAGCGCCGTCACAATCTTATTTTCATACCGCAAACAGATGATTGGGATCCGCTATCCCAATATACTTGTGGAAAATCGGTATTTTGTCACCATAATGGCAGACGCTCAAAATCCTTACGTGCACGTGATATCCTTTTTTGATCGCATCTGTCAAAGACTTCCTATGCTGATGCAAATTATTCACGACCATAGAGCCTGTGGTGCCATCTTCTCTTCTAAAGAAAATTTTACCTTTCCATACCTGTAATTTGACTGGGGCCAATTCAATCGTTTCCTCTTTGCGAAAAATACATCTGATCTGAGGTGCACTATAACATGCCCAAGCTATTCGTGAAAACCAACCTGCCGCAAAACAAGCAACACCAATTACTATGACCGTTATAATTGTCATATAACCTCCTCCCGGGATAAATTTTTGAATGTCAAAAAACTGAAGTGCCATGAAAAACCCATTTTTTCTTTACTTCAAGATATTATCAAACAAAAATAAAGGCAAACCCAATTATTCACACAACCACATGAAGTAGCATGGTAGCAGAAAAGAACCTGTATACATGGAAAAATTTTCGCAACCGTAAGTTTCTCGATACGTGCCTCAAACTGTTATGTAACATGTTACATAACAGTTTATATAACACTTTACGCAACAGATTTGGAAAAAGAAAAGGCCGATACTTTGTGGTATCGGCCACTTGAAATGATATTTCATAACCAAATCAACCGTTCATCAGGCCACTCGCCTCCCTTGCTTCCTCAGCTTTTTCTCCAACTCTTCTTCCCGCTTCTTCTGTTGTTTAACGTGCACTGAAAAGCAAATCCGTTTCAACCACTCCTCTTTCTTAAATTCCGACGTTGAAAAAGAAACTCCTATGATGTGCTCACCGTGATTGAGGGATCTTATCTGGCGATGAAAAACTGCACTATTCAAAAATGATTCACTGATGATTTCCATGATATGTTTCTTGCTTCCATGTTGCGCATCATTTGAATTTTCATCGCCATTGTCCTCACTATCTTGGTGAAAATGTTCCGGGCAATTGACTACTATTTCGACATTACCGCCACAACTCCTGAGAGTCGCGGAAACATATGTTTCATCCTGCGTCTTAATTAGAATCTCAAACACACCCTTTGATTCCACATCTCCCCTCCTGAAATTTGGCTCATATTGATTACAATTTTAAACAACAACCTATCTCTGCTGCAAATGAAAAATCCTTTATCTATAATACAACACAAAAGCTCATATTTTGCAAATAGAACGATAAATGAAAAAGAGGGCGCGAAGCCCTCTTTGTAGTTTTTATGAGTCTTTTTTATCTTTGACTCTTCCCCACGCCAACAGAGATTAAGATGAATTACTCTCGGTTGGTGTGGGGATTTTTTTGTTTTTTTGTTTTTGTTATTAAGTTTTTCTCACTGTATTTAAATTTTTCAATTTTCACAGATACTCAGACAGCTTGTCGTAATAGTATGTAATATCCCTTATCCATTTCTGTTCGCTGGAATCGCCTTGACATCCTTTGTAGCCACATTTCCAGACAACCATTTTATTCGGAGTATCAAGCTTTTCTTCGTTGATCATCTGGCTGATTCTGGCCGCCACAGTTTCGACGGCCTCCCTTGGAGAGTTGAAGCACGAATGTCCTCCGCTTCCCGTTTTTTCAGTTTTCATACGAAAGCCCCAATAATTGTAGCAGTCTTTTCCGTTGAGTACAGGCTTACGCTTGCCCCAGTTGCTTTCTTTCTTGGCAATGCTTACCAAAAATGCGGCTACCTGCGGATCCTGCATGGCTATATACGGAGCCATTTTTCCGATCGGATAGCCTTTCACCATTTTTTTTATTTCCATCTCGAAAGCTATGTTCCTTTTTTCCTCTTCCACAACTATCGGTTCTTCACCAAAACCTTTGACAAGAAAAAAGGCTGCCGCGACAGTAATCGAAAAAATGAACAGTAGCACGGGAACCAAAACTATGCTCCTATCTTTGCGGAGGTTTCCCATCGTGAGCGGCATCGCAATTGCAGTTTTCACCGGCTTGCTACTGCGTTTCCGCAAACATGAAGACCTTTTTTTGGGAAGTTTTTTGTTTTTTTTGGAGATTTTTCTCATTTTTTTGTTTTTGAAAGCAAAAACGGGCAACCACCCGTTTCTACCCTATCTTTATCCCATATATCTATTATACACCTTTTTGGGTAAAAAATCAACCCCCGCTAAGAAACTGACAAGCCATTGATATATCATCAAGTATTTTTAAATCTTAAATAATATATCTCATGACCGATCGTTCTTATTTTTCGATTGATCAGCTCTTAACGGAATTGATAATGGTGGCAAAGAAACACAAACTATTTCTTGTTTTCTCTGCTGTAATTTTTCCAAAGAACGCGAAAATTTTCGTCGGAAAGAAGATCATTGAAAGTTCCCTCTGCAACTATTCTGCTGTTCTTAAAAAGATAGATGTAATCGAACTCTTTGAGAAGATGCAACCCGTGCACTGCGGAAATGACGACTTTGTCCTTGAAATTTTCAAAGATGTTCCGATATATTTCCGCCTCGTTTTCAATGTCGACACTGCTCGTCGGTTCATCCAGAAGCAGAAACTGGCTATCCTTCGCGGCAAGGAACCCTCTGGCAAGCGCAAGTCTCTGCTTTTCTCCGCCGCTTAAGGATACTCCCCTTTCCATGACGTTTGTTTTGAGACCTTTTTCAAGCCGTGAAATCAATTTGTCAAGCCTGGACATTTTTACGGCTTTTTCGATTTCATCTTCGCTCACATGAACTCCCATTGTTATATTATATTCAATTGTATTGTTGAATATTTCAGGTTCCTGCGGAATCAGCGTGCAATAATTGTGGATATGTTTAAGTCCGTGCTTCAGTTTTTTCCCATCACAAAAAACTTTGGCGTCGTCCGGCTCGTGCAATCCTCTCAAAAGTGAAAGAACAGTGCTCTTCCCCGAGCCGCTCGTACCGATAAGCGCGATTTTCATATTTCTTTCAAAACTCAATGACGCATCGGTTACGGCATATACTTTTAAATCTGAATCAATCTCCTGCCTGTAGGAAAAATTGAGCTGTTTAATCTGAATCGTCTTCCATTTTCTTGGAAGCGAATATCTTCTCCCGAGCCGCAGCTTGTCATATTCTTCATTTATCGTTTCGGCGGCCATAACAGCCTCGTTTTGCCTCACTGTCTCGCTGTATTTCCAGGCAAAAGTATCGAATGCGTTTCCGATATTGTTAAGATACTGATAAAGAACGAACAGCGTTCCGATTACTATGACTCCCTGATTTTTATATGACACATACACATTAAGCAAAATAACCGCTGCTGTCATGACCTCGATGATCATGCTTGACGTAAACCACTTCGATTCGTTCAAAATTGAGCTTCTCAGAAAAACCCTGTACGGCTCCATCGACCGTTTTTCAATTTCTTTTGCGGCGCTTTTTTTGAGTCGCAGCGAAATTATTGTTATGTAGTTGCTGATGTAGTCGTAAATTCCGGCCGCGATATTATTTTCGCCCTTGAAAATAATTTTGTAATGCCTTATCAACGCTTTGTCGAATTTCAATATCACATATACGGCAACAGCCGCAGTGAAAAGTGCAATGAAAACCGGATTTATGTCATACAATCCCATTATGATTATCGATACGACAAAAGCGGTGAAATTTTGAATAATGAAAAAAAGTTCGCTGGAAAATGTGAAGAGATTTTCGCTTGCCTTGTTAATCTTGTCGATTGTGTCTCCGGAATGATGGTCTTTGTGCCACCGCGCGGGCAGTTCCATGGTCCGTTCAAACATCGTTTGCCTGTAGTTTTTCCTTATCAAAAACGCGTTTCTGTTCTCAATTGTTCTTGAGATAAAATTAAATATCCACCCCATTATGCTCAGTACGATCAGAAGGCCGACATTATACGCGATAAAAAGGATCGGGTTTGATTTTTCGGTAGCGAATTGTATCTCATTAAATATTCTCCCGATCACAACCGGCTGAAGGAGCCAGATGATGTTTCCGATCAAGGAAAACACAACAACAAAAATGTATGCCGTTTTTATTCCAGCTGCATATTCCCAAGAATATCTGAAAATGTTGTAGAGAGGATTTTTAGAATACATCATTTATTTTTTATGCGTCTGTCTTAATAATATCACCGGATAATAATGATGACAAAAAACCGCAATAAAAATTGCGGCCAGCATCTTTCGGCTAATAAAATTTATGCTCCTTGTCGGAGATAATCATTCAGCGTAAAGCGGAACGCGAAAAAGAAGCAAGAAACAACAGGTGAATATGAGTCAAAAGCAACCGCAAAAGAGATTTGTCATATTCATTGCGCCCGCTTTTGAAACATAAGACGCACTTTATCGGAGATTCTTGATAATAGCTTTCGATAACATTAATATCTTCTCTGTTTGTAGCATGTTCCAAATTCCCGTTGGCGACCGCAAGATTAGACAGCTTGAAATTCATCGCTCCGGAATCACCGCTTGGATAGTACAGCTCTTTAAGGGTTTTTCCGGATCTTATATCGATAAACCTTACCAGTCCTTCTTTTGATTTGGCCACCGAAACGAACAGATATGAAAGCAGCTTCGCGTATGAAACCTTTTCCACTTCCTTGCCGGGAAATACCTGACAAATTGACATGAAATCCTTCAAAAGCTTGCGCTCGTTGTTTATCCTGCCGATATGCTCGTAGCTGTTTTTCAATTCATTCTCTATTTGCTCGCGTTCGGCGAATAGACTGTTTATTTTTCTTCGGTATATGCGATAAATGAGAAAAATAAAGACACTTTCAACAAAAATTATGACAGATTGCTCATAATCTTCCGGAATCGAGAAGCTTCCGATGACATGACCCTTGAAAATATGGGGAGTGAGAACTGACACGACCGCAACCAGCACAAAAGCAAAAAGCACAGCTCTCCTTGCCATCAGAATTTTTTCTGAAATTCTTCTGATTCTTTTCGGCATCCTTTTGCACATTAATAATTATTGCAAAAGTATTGAGCCAATTGCGATTATATTACGCAAAATATTTTTCTTTTTTTTCAATTTTAAAATTGCCAAAGGGCTTATTTGTTCTATATGTATCTTCTGTTTCGAAGTTCATCAGGCAAATATTGCTGGCCGCTTGAGTCTTCCAAGGGGGTGTATTTGTATCCTTTCCCGTATCCAAGTTTTTCCATGAGCTTTGTCGGCGCGTTGCGTATATGCATCGGCACCGGAAGATTTCCGAATTTTTCGACGTCTTTTTTAGCTTTTTCGTACGCAAAATACGCTTTGACGCTTTTGGGAGCTTTCGAAAGATAGATTGCAAGCTGCGCCAAATGCACGCTGCATTCGGGATAGCCGATTTTATGGCAGGCATCGAAAACATTATTCGCAAGAACAAGCGCAAAATTGTCGGCAAGTCCCACGTCCTCAGAAGCAAAGCGCAGCAACCTTCTTGCGACATATTTTGGATCTTCTCCGCCCTCAAGCATCCTTGCAAGCCAGTACAGCGCGGCATTGGCATCTCCCCCGCGCATGGATTTGTGAAGAGCGGAAATAATGTTGTAATGTTCTTCACCAGTTTTGTCATAGTAAAGATGCGATTTTTGCAAAACCTTCTTGATAAGTTCGGAGTCTATCATCCGCGTTTGCCCGGTCTTTGCCGAAATTTCAGCCGACAGCTGCGCCGCCGCTTCCAGCGTGTTGAGCGCCATGCGCGCATCGCCGTTTGCAAGTTTTGAAAGGATCGAAATATCATTATCCGAAATTTTTATTTTCTCATTTCCAAGCCCTCTTACCTTATCTTCAAGCGCGCGCCTAAGGATTTTTTCAATGTCACGCGGCTCCAGTTTTTCCAAAACCAGAATGCGCGAACGCGATATAAGAGCAGAAATGACTTCGAAACTGGGATTTTCCGTCGTGGCTCCGATCAGCGTGACAGTTCCGTTCTCAACATAAGGAAGTAGCGCATCCTGCTGCGCCTTATTCCAGCGATGAATTTCATCAATAAACAAAATGGTTCTTTTCCCGTCCTTTTTTATTTTTTTCGCGCGCTCCACGACAGACATGAGATCTCTTTTGCCGCTTGCAACTCCGCTGAGCTGGATGAATTCCGAGCCTGTTTCATTTGCAATGATTGAAGCAAGAGTCGTCTTTCCGCTTCCGGGAGGTCCCCAAAAAATAAGCGACGGCACGCTGTCGCTTTCAATAGCCCTGCGAAGAAAAGAATCTTTTCCAACCAATTTTTCCTGCCCGAAAAATTCCTCAAGCTTCTGGGAACGCATGCTGTCGGCCAGCGGCGCATATCTTTTCATGTTTTCCTTCGCTTTCATAAAACACAGTAATAATCGATCTTATAAACAAATTCTAGCATAAAAAAGAAAACCCTCCTAAGAGGGTTTTTTGCCGGACTCGTTGCGTCTGGCTTTTTTAAGCTGTTTTTCCAGCAATGCTTTGGCTCTTTCGGACCAGGGCTGCGGAGCATTTGTTCGAAGATATTCCAGCGTATAATCTCTTTTGATGCCGCGTCTCAACATTTCTCTCCATGCCCGTTCCTTCCATTTTTCAGACATGTCATAATCCACTTTGATCGCTATGACATTATGAAACAGGAAGTCGCCTTTTTCATTCTCAAGAAGCTTTTGCCACGCTCTTTCTCTCCATTCTTCGGGAGCGTAAGGGTTTTCAAGTATGTAATAATAGTTGTAATACCAAAAACATTCGTTGAAAATTCTGCCGAAATTTTTGTCGAAATCTGCAAGTTTTTCCACCATCTCGGAAGGGAAATTTTTCGTCTGCCAAAAGAATGTGTTGGCATATTTTTCTCCAGCGTCCGGTTCAAGTCTGAAGTATTTCCTTATAGCTTCATGTCCGAGCACATACTCAGGGCTACAATCTTTGAAAATCTCCCGACCTCTTTCTGAAAAAACCTCACGATCTGTCAGAAACCATGCGCGTCCGTTAAAAACTATCCAAGACATGAAATAATATCTCATGCAATACCTCCTTTTTATATAATCAAGGAACAATAAGTAAGCATACTTCACTCCAACTTCACTGTCAACAAGAGCCAAACTACTTTGTTTTTTTCTTCAAATTACTCCTGCCCGCTTATTATTCATATTTCAAAGCATCAATCGGACTCATTGCCGCGGCTTTGCGAGCCGGATAGAATCCAAAAATTATTCCTACTGCCGCCGAAATTCCAAAAGCAAGCAATATTGAGGAAATAGAAATTTTCGTCTCAAGCGTTGAAAAATGCGACACAAAAAATGAAGCGACCCATCCGAACCCCACTCCGATTAGTCCGCCAAAAAAAGTAAGCACGACCGATTCTGCCAAAAATTGCAGATTAATATATATTTTTTTTATACCGACGGCTTTTCTTAATCCTATCTCACGCGTGCGTTCCGTAACTGTCGTAAGCATCATATTCATTATCCCTATCCCTCCAACCAAAAGCGAAATGCCGGCAATGGACGCAAGTAACAGCGTAAGCGTTCCCGTAATGTTCGAAGCTGTTTCAATAATATCGGCCTGGTTCATAAGCCTGAAATCAGCTTCGTCCTCATTTTTTATCCCGTGCCTTTCAAGCAGCAATGATGTGATTTGTTCTTGAACAGATTCCATCAAACTCTGATCGCTCGCGGTAATACTCACGGAGCTGATATGGTCGTTCCCCGTCAGATAGCGCTGTGAAGTCATGATTGGAATATAAACTGTATCATCGAAATTGTTAAATCCGCTGCCGCCTTTCGCTTCGGTAACGCCGATCACTTCAAAATTGATTCCATTTATCTTTATTGACTGCCCTACAGGATCGACCCCTTCTCCGAATAAATCATCACGCGTGTCTGGACCGAGCACTGCTACTTTCGCCAGAACTTTGGAATGATATTCCGTAATAAAATTTCCGGAATCGATTTCGATATTCCTGACCGAAACATATTCAGGAACCGTTCCTATTGTCTGGGTGCGCGTATTCGTTCCTTTCGCTGTAATTTGATATTGTCCGTTATCAGAAGGCGCTACCGCTTCTATGTTTTGCACTTCACTCTTAATGGCTTCTACATCTTCCCATGTTATCGTCTTGGCGCTTCCTGCCACTGATCTTACCCCGCCGCTTCTCTGCGCTCCCGGCTGGATCATGATAAGATTCGATCCGATCGACTGGATTTGTTCCGAAATGGAAGCCTGGGAGCCTTGTCCTATCGCGACCATGGCAATTACCGACCCCACACCTATGATTATACCCAAAACAGTAAGACCAGATCTAACTTTATTTGTGGAAAGAGACCAAATTGTTTCTCTCAATAAATCTCCAAGCATCGATTTAAAAACTGCTATCAGCAATTTAAAATTTTAAAATTTATTTTCATTTTACGATATGGTCGTTCGGCACATTCTCCACGTCCCTCTCGATTTTTCCGTCTCTTATATGAATGATTCTTTTGGCATAATCCGCAACATCCATTTCATGCGTTATGATAACTATCGTATGACCTTTCTCATTAAGCTCCTGAAAAGCTTTCATGACTATCTGGCTTGTTTTCGTATCAAGGTTTCCCGTAGGCTCGTCGGCAAGTATGATTAAAGGATCATTAATTAATGCTCTTGCAATTGCGACGCGCTGCATTTGTCCGCCTGAAAGCTGATTGGAAAGATTGAAAAATTTTTCCTCTTCCATTCCTGCATACAGCAGACACTTCTTTGCCCGCTCGATGCGCTTTTCTTTCGGCACACCGGAATAAAGCAGCGGAAGCATAACGTTTCTCAATACTGTTGTGCGCGGAAGCAGATTAAAAGACTGAAACACAAATCCTATTTTTTTTCTGCGAAGATCTGCAAGCTCGTCATCATTCAGTTTTGAAACTTCCCGCCCGTCCAAGAAATATTCCCCGCTTGTCGGAACATCAAGCTCGCCAAGAATATGCATAAGCGTGGATTTTCCACTACCCGACGGCCCTATAATAGAAACAAATTCTCCCTTTTTAATATTGAACGAAACATCATCAAGCGCGACGGTTTCCACATCTCCGTTCTTGTATACTTTTCTCAGATTCCTGCAATCGATCATAAATTTCACATCTTATTTTTTACATCCTTATCATCATATCTCTGCCAGGAAATCCCCTGGGGCCGTTCCTGTCATTTGATTTTTGGAGATCAGATTTCTCATCGCCTGAATCATTTGCATTTGAAGACTTGTGTGAATCCACCGCCCGTGTAACGATATTGTCGCCTTCATTTACGCCGCTTACTATCTCAGTTCTAGTATTATTCGTTATTCCGATTTCAATCTGGCGGTCTTCCGGAATTTGGCCGTTCATTACCTGCACATAGTTTTTCCCGTTTCTTGTTTTTATGGCACTGCTCGGAATGATAACAGCGTCTTCCTTGGAGTTCGTAATTATTTCAGCCGACACGTTCATCCCCGGCCTTATTCTGTCGTCAAGCGAATCAAAGGATATAACTATGCCATATGTGACAACTCCCGAATTTGTAGTTCCAAGCGCATCTATTTTTTCCACTTTTCCTGTAAGACTCAAGCCATCAATGGCATCAATGGCAACAGTAGCCGTTTGCCCGACTTTTACATTCGAAATGTCCACCTCATTCACCTGTACCTCGGCTTTCACCGTGCCCAGATCTCCTATGATTATCGGTGTCTTATCGCCGTTTCCCGAAGACGAATCATTAAGACTGTCTCCGTTTTCAATGTTTATCTCAATCACGGTTCCGTCTATCGTGGAAACGGCTCTTGTTTCAGAAGCATTTTTGAGCGCGTTCTGATGGGCCTTCCAGCTCGTTTTGACGTTTCTTTCCGCAACTTCCACGGAAATTTCTGCCGCATCAAGTTTCTTTTTTGTAATTTTTTTCTCCTCGGAATTAGAATCTTCATATACATTCTTGGCTTCTTTTTTGTTAGCTTTTGCGTTCTCCAAAGAAGCCATCGCCTGCAGATATGAAGAATATGCTCTATCCGCGTCTATGCTTAATTCATCATTATCTATCATAAAAAGCAGTTGTCCTTTTTTTACGCTGTCGCCTACGCTCACCGCCAAACCGTAAACCGTCCCTGAAATCCTAGGATCTACATTGACAAGCTGATCAACAATAATACTGCCGCTTGCGGAAACCGATGTTGCCATGGGGCCTTTTTGCGCCCTTGCCGTAACGTAGCGAACTTCTTTGCTTTCGGAATTCGCGCTGCTGTATAAATAGTAGCCCGTGCCGGCTGCGAGCAAAAACAGAATGATCCAAAAATATTTTTTCCTGATGGATTTCATTTATTTATGATTTAAATTAAAAATAATATACGACAACATATTATTATAATTTATTATAATTTCAATTCAGTTACAGTCAAGGAATATCCTGTATCAATGGCAAACGTTTTTCCGGGCCCGAAAACTTTTACGCCAGTGAAGCGCCTGGATATGCCATTTTTTCCGGGCAATTTTCGTCTTGCCTTATCTTAACATGCAAAGACCGCCTGTTCCAGCCTGGCGGAAAAGCCCTTATGAAGATGCCCATATTAAAAATTTAGCATTTTTCCTAGCTACTCCTATGCTTTAATTCCCCAAAAATATCGAAGCTTCTGAGAATTCTGCTAACTCATCATCGTCGACTCTCCCTATCACCGATTCAGCCATGCAAATTTATATTAACTCCAGTCTTTAATACGAGATTTATTTAATATATTTGCAGGCTTCCGCCATTTATACAAACTATTTGCACACGTACAGGCAAGAATCTATCCAATCCGAAAGTTTCTCCTGAGAGTCCACATATCCCAAGATGTCAAGCAAATTTCCTTTATGGAAACCAAGATGAAGATGTTTTCTTTCACCGTCAGTTTGTTCGCTGTAACCCCTTCCCAGCTTTCCGAGAACGTCTCCTTTGCGGATATTATCGCCGATCTTAGCATTCACCGATCCCAGATCAAGATGACCGTATATAACTGTGATTGAATCATTTTCAAGTTCGCATGCCTGAACCGCGACTCCGCCATAGCCCGTGGCGCTCTTTTTTGACAGCAGCCTGCCTTCACAAACAGCCCTCACAAAAACATCGGAATCCTGTTCCTCGGGAAAAACTTCAAAATCCGCCCCAGTGTGATATCCCGCAAATCTTTCCGGCTGGACAGGCGAACTGCCAGGGGAAATAAATATGCCAAAAGGTTTTTTTGTAACTCTTTCGGCCGCCCTGTCCAAAGGAGCAGCAAAATCAGAATTCTCCTCTTTCTTAACTTCTGCATCTTGCGCAACATGAAACACCGGAAAAGCCGTATCGTTCTTTTGCAGGAAAAATCTAAACAAAAGAAAAATCATCGAAAATACAATTATGGTGACGGAAAACATTATGAACAATTTTTTCATGATTTTTATCTCTGCTATGTTTCTTATTAACGCTCATTTTCAATTCGCTGTAAAACAACACATTTCCCTATATTACATTTTCCAACATTATCGGATATTTGCAAAATTACAATATAAAAAATAATTCATATCATTTATTGCTCATTCTTGTCCGTGTTTTTTTCATCACAGAATTCATACAATCACTTCCTTGAAATTATTTTGTTTTTGTACATTTCTTTGTCCGCTTTTTGGATCGCAGCATCCAGATCGCTGCTCAGCACAGCGTATGTCGCACCGATAGCGATGTCAATTTTTAACTTTTCCATTCCTTCAACCAATATTTCTCCCGCTTTTTCCTGAAGGCGAAGAACGACCGTTTCCACTTCTCCTTTTTTTATTCCTGGAAGCAATATGCAAAATTCATCTCCTCCAAACCTTGCAACCAGATCTTTTTCCCTGAATTGAGAATTCAAAAAATTTGCCGTTTTTTGAATAAGCCTGTCTCCCGCAAGATGACCGTAGCAGTCGTTAACTTTTTTAAGGCCATTCACATCGACCATAATCACGCCTCCGTTGAAATACCGGCGCTTCCTGTATCTTTCAAGTTCCCTTTCAAAATAATACCTATTGTAGACTCCCGTCAGCATATCATGCGTGCTCGAATATATTATGCGCTCTTCGGCCATTTTATGTCTTGTGATGTTCACGGCATATATTCTTGCGACGTTGTATTGGGGAGTAAGATAGATGGTCTCTGCAAAATATTCGCTTCCGACTCCGATTTCGCGATAGATCGGCCTCTTTTTGTTCTTCTGCAGACGTTTTAAGATGATATTTATGTCTTTCGGCAGAAATTCATTAAGGCCGCGTTCGCCACACAATCCGCGCAGCACATTTCTTGCCGCCCTGTTGGCAAATGTAAGATTCAAAGAAAAGTCTATTTCTATTATCGGATTCGGATCAAGTTTGGGAAAGGATGCCAGATGTTCAATTTTCTGTTCGGCCAATTTTCTCTCACTGGTATCGACAAACAGAATTGTGAATTTGCCCTTTCCGGGACTCGAGGATAATGTTTCGTAGTACCGCTTTGTTACCGGGTTATAATTTTCAAAACGCACGGATTTTCCCGTCAATGCCACATTGCCATATATATCCACCCAGGTCGGCATTTCATCGTTGGGAAATATTTCTTTCATTGTTTTTCCCACCACATCGTAAGCCTTAAGTCCCGTAAGACGCTCGTAGGCCTTGTTTATTTCCAGGAAACGATAGTCGCAGGGAGCGCCGTGTTCGTCGCATATTATCTCGCAAAGAGCAAACCCCTCGTTCATCGAATCAAACAGGGATTTATACCTGTCTTTGCTCGGATCGGTTCCATGGCCGCGCTTTTCAATCCCTTTTGCGCCGCCGGCAAAAAAGAAAAAAAACTTCTGATTAAAGAGAATTAAGTTTGAAATTGAAAATACGATTATATTTTTTTCGGACTTCCCCCTTTCAAGACGCATGGTAATTTTTTTTGCCACTTTTTTCTTTTGATCGGATGCGGACATTGCTTTTGTAACAGAACATCGCGGACAACTTGTTCCCTTTCCGCACCCTTCCTCGGACAAATTTTCGCAGATCAAAAACTCTCCGATTTTTTTGTAGTAAGCACTTCCGGAAGAAGACTTGCGCAGCATTAAAGCTTCCTTGTTTGCCGCAAGAATCCTTTTCTTTTCATCAAGAACAAGCGCAGCAAACGGCATTCCAGACACCATTTCCTCAAGCTTGCTTTGCAACGTTATTTTTTGTTTAACGGACAGATTTTTCATTTAATTTTTTATTTTTAATCATCATTTGGCGAGCAGCCTTGAGCGCACTTTCCACATCCTTGCCGCTTTTGGCGTATGCTATCCCGATTGAAACACCGGAAAACCTGATCGAGCCCTCAGCTTTCATCCTGTTGACTTTCGATTTTATCCTTTCAGCAATCGCAAGAATCATTTTCCCGTTTGTATTCGGAAGCAGTATGCAGAATTCATCCCCTCCGATTCGAGCCACGATGTCTTCATCCCGAAACTCGTTGGAAATGATATTCGCGGTCGCCTGAATAATTTCATCACCGACGGAATGTCCGTATGCGTCATTGATTTTCTTAAGCCCGTTTATATCGGCTCTTATCACGCCCCCGTTGAAATCCCTTCTTCCCTTGAATTTCTGCAGCTGTTTTTCAAAATACAGCACGTTATGAAGACCTGTCAGCGCATCATAGGTGCTGATGTGCTGTATTTTCTCCCGCGCCGATTTCCTTCCGCTGATATCCTTCAGAATCGTATATATCAGATCCTTGCCCTTGTCTTTTATAAGAATGCTCATTTCCTCCACATCGATACATTTTCCGCAAGTTCTCAGGAGTTTTATTTCAGATGACGGCAATGCCATAATGCCGCAAGTCAGCGACTGAAATCTCTTTGCCACGAAAGAATGGTAGTCGGGTCTGATAAAGTCATAAATGCTTTTTCCGGGATTGGAGCAGAAAAATTTGGCGCCGCACAACCCTTCTGCCGCAGGATTTGCAAAAACTATCTTTCCTTTTTCATGCACAATAATGGCTTGGGGCGACAAGTCTACAAGAAGTTTGCCTCTCGCCTCTTCTTCCCTCATTTTTTTTCCTTTCGCGCGCAATTCATTGATATACAGACAATAGGGCTTCATCAAACCCGCTTCGACAATACCCAAATAAGCCAAATATGCGGATAGAACCATCAGGATATGCCGGATATCGCCTGAAGCTGCGAAAAAATACCGATTTCCGGCGAGCAAAAATTCAATCAAAATATTTGCAAACAACGACATCTCGATAAACAGGAAAACCAAATTGTCAAAACTGTCTTTTTTATAATGCAGAGAAAAAAGGCCGCCAATCGTGACGGCAAGTGCCGCATATCCCGCAGCAATCCCCAGCGGCGTAATTGTTCCGTCAGATAAGATGACTGCGGGAAAAATATTCCACTGAAAAATCGAAAGCAAAACAAAAGCCGTCACGGCGGAGTACGCAAAAAAACTCAAACCCGCGTTAATTCTTTTTCCGATCAAAAACGGCGCTCCGGCGAACGATGCGCCAAGCATAAAACGCATGACAATACTGACCTGTTCCTGAAGGTTTCGGTCATATCCGGAAAAAATATCCGCCTCGACAATGGACAACAAATGGAATACTCCGAAAATACCGACAAAGAAATACGCAATGCCCATCAGGGTGAAAAAGTTGTTCTTCAAATATCTGCGGGAATTCCATACAAGCAGAAAAATGCTCAGAAAAATGGCCACGCTGGCAATTTCAGCCAGTGAATAGAAAAATAGATCGCTTTTTGTTTTTGCCAAAAAGAGTGCCACGAGAATGATTGCAAACCTCATTACAGGCACCCCATAGGATGCAACACTCATATTCGTCTTTATGTTGCGGTTACTGAGAAACAATATTGATCATAAATTGCACACGCTTTCATCAAGCGGTTAATTATCTTGATACAATTAATATTCAAATATATTTCATTGATATCTGTTTTTTTCGGAGACGAAATAATCAGACAAAGCGAATGTATTTATTAAGGTAAAAATAAACTTGCATCTTTATGTGGACGCTGTTTATAATCCTGCTAATCCTGTGGTTTATCGGACTCATAACCTCCTATACTTTCGGAGGTTTGATCCATATCCTTTTGGTAGCAGCCGTGATACTTCTCATAATCCGGCTCATTCAGGGACGCACTTCCCGATAAACGCCGCCAAAAAGTCTGGTAAGGAATATATTCCTTACCAGAAATACGGCCCTTTGCTATACGCAAACGAGGTTCTTTAATGCAAAGCGCCGGGCGTCGACATTTGCATTTTGCCTGAATTTTGATTAATATTCGCGCAAAGGAGGTATTGGAGATATTAAAGCAATATAAGCACCTTAACATCACCAAAAAACAAAGAAAAAAGGAGAAGAAATGTCGACAACAAACAGTTGTGTTTTTATTGATACTGCAAACATCAATGCTTCATTCAGAAAAATAAAATCAAAACTTGGGCTGTCGGATAAAATCAAGCTTGACTTTGACAACCTGATCAAAATTATAACGGTTGGAAGCAACTTGGTCTCAAAATCCATATACGTGGAATCGAGATCATCAGATGACGGCAGCAGAAAATTCATTGATTTTCTGAAACACAGAGGTTTTAACGTGATCACCAAAGAGATCAAAGTAATTTCTCTCGACAACGGCGACAAGAAAAACAAGGCAAATTTCGATGCCGAGATAGCATACGACATATGTCAAAGCGTCTGGAAAAGAGAATGCAACAAGGTTTTTCTTTTCTCGGGCGATTCGGATTTTGCATATGTCACAAGGCAAATTAAAAATCTCGGCATAACCGTGGTCGTGATTTCCTCCAAAAACTCCCTGTCTCGGGAACTTTTGGAACTGGCGGACAATGTTGTTTACTTGGAAGATCTGCTGACAAATGAACACAACATAACATTTTCAAAACAATCATAAACGCCGAATGTTTTCCGCTTTTATAAAGCAGTTATTGAAGGCAATAAAAAATTCAAAACTATTCCAACAAACCTCCTTTGATTTAGCACCTGAGCCGCCTGAGCAGATTTTGCCAGACGGCTCTTAAATTTTTCAAATATCTTGGCAGATTTCTCGGCATTGTTTGCGCAAATTTATATTTTTGTGCCCGATGGCATTGCAATTAATTTTTCCGCATAACTTTTTCTCCCGCTTTTTTAATCAGCCTGAATACAATATTTTTCACATGCGTATAATGATATAATGCAGCTACGGCTGCCATAGAAGCTGATGTTTTATTAATTTGTTTTTATAAAACAACCATGAAAAAACTTTTTCATCTATCGATGGGACTTATCGTGCTGGCTTTTGTCGCCCATATAATTTTCACAAAAGCCGTCATGGATAGCGCAGAGGAAAAAAGCGGGCAACCATCAAAACCAAGCATAGTTTCCGAAAAAAAACAGAATCTTCCCAAAAATAACAAAAGAGCCATGAATCTGACATCCGACTCGATTCCCGTAATGGCGGAAAAGGAATTTGAAGGCTCCGACTTAAAATTGGATAAAGCGCTCAAAGAAACCGATGAGTACACAAGCTATCTTGCAACATACAAAAGCGAGGGTCTTAAAATTTCCGCGGTCATGAACGTTCCCAAAAGCAAGGGTCCGCTTCCGATCATAATTCTCAATCATGGGTACATGGATCCGAAAGTATACAAAAGCGGCAGCGGGGTTCCGAGAGAACTGGATTATTTTGCCAAGCACGGCTATGTTGTTTTTCAGTCCGACTATCGAGGATACGGAACGTCGGATCTTGATCCAAGCAATGATGTGCGCCCTCGCAGCGGCTATGTTGAAGATGTTCTGAACGCGATCAGCGCGCTTAAAAAATCCGATCTCGATTTTCTCGACAAGGAAAACATAGGTATGCTCGGACATTCGATGGGCGGCGGAATAGCACTTAACATCATGGTCACAAAACCTGACAGCGCGAAAGCGTACGTCCTGCTCGCTCCGATTCATTCCGACTATAAGGTTAACTTTGACAAGTGGGTCAAGACTGAATGGCCTGAAACCGCTCAGCAATTCTACAGGATTTATGGAACATATAAAGAAAAGCCCGAGATTTGGGAAAGCTTCTCGGCAAAAAATTATTTTGACAGAATAAACGCTCCCGTGATGCTGCACCAGGGTTCCGCCGACAGCCAGGTTCCCGCAGAGTGGTCGCGCGATCTTTTCCGTGACCTCAAGGATCACAAAAAAGACGTCGCCTACCATGAATATCCGGGCGAAGAACACGTTTTCTCATCTGGCGCGCATTCCGTCGCAATGAAAAAAACACTCAGCTTCTTTGATAAGGAATTGAAATAATCTTCTTATAAAAATCCCTGCCGAAAGCAGGGTTTTTTATTTGCTGGTAGCCCATATTCAAAAAAGCGCATTTTGCTTGATGCAAGCTGAAATGCGCAAACGTGTTTCTTTTGCCGGACAGATTATGCCTCATCGTCCCATTTCACACCCTTAGCCCCGAGATATTTCCGAATATTCTTCTGCATGACGCAGCGCACCGTATCGGAAGATATCTTGCCCTTGGCACGCACGGCTTCGAGCGCTTCATTGAGCCTTATGAGATTTTTCTCTCCGTAGTCATCCATCGTCTACCTCCTCTGCAAAAGATTCAACACCTATTGAATATAATAAAACACCGGCCGTTAGTCAAACAAAAAAAGCCGGTATTGTCGGCAATTTTTAATCTTCTGCAAGCGCCCCCAATTTTTAATTATACATCTTTTTTGACAAAAAGTCAAGCGATTAAACCGCTTCAGAAAATACTCCCAAAGCAGTCTAAAAATTACCGCGTTCGGTATAATTGCTAATCGCCATAACGAGCTGCACAAAAAGATATCCTATGAACATGTAGACGAGAAGCGCCACCAAAGTCGTGAATTCCACCACGTATCTCCCCTGAAGCGCCGGCGCCGGAAAAATGCCACTAAACGGATTGAGAAGCGGTTCAGTTGTCGCATAAAGCCATCTTACGAACGGGGCATTTTCGCTCGCCCCAAAAAGTCTGAACAAAAAACGAAATCCGAGAAAAAATGCTATCACTCCTACAATAAAATTTATGAATATTATCATAATTCTGAGCATAATTTTGATTAATCACGATTTGAATTTTTCATTTTATTTCATTGAAAAAACGGGATGTTTCTTACCGAATCGTATACGCTTGCCAAAATTGCAGCCACTGCCGCCGCAATGACGGTCGCGCCTATCGCCCACCCCAATCCATAGAAAATTCCTCTTAAAAAATTCCTGCCCGGCGAATTCGCCGATTCGATTCTGTCCGTAAGTTTTCTTACGCTGTTTATGAGCATGTTTACTTCCTCGTTCATAATTCTTATTACATTTATGCGTAAATTTTTACAACTTGCGATCCGGATGCGTCAAAACTTTTACACGTAAAGATGCGAATATTTTTCTTATCCAATACCATTTTTTGCCCATTTTAAGCCTAATATTGTAATAGAACGAAGGCTGTGCTTCTGTAATATTAAATTTTTTCTTTGAGTACTACATCTTGCAAGTAAGCATTAAATCCGAAAAAACCATGTACAAAATTCTGATTATGGGTAGCGGCTTTGTTGGACAAGCAACCGGAAAGTCGTTGTCTAAACTGGGACATGACGTGATTTTTTGCGACACAGACGAAAGGAAACTTAGAAACCTTGAAAGCGAAGGATTTAAAACGTGCAGAGAAAAAAATTTGGAAGAAATCAGTCCGGATATAATATTTTTGACGGTTCCCACTCCGACAAAAAACGGACAAGTCGATTTGAAATTCATACATTCGGCGGCAAAAAGCGTCGCCTCAAAAATAATCAAACGCGCGAACAATATTCCTCTTGTTGTCGTAAAAAGCACGGTTCCCCCCGGAACAACAGAACACTCAATTATTCCGATTCTTGAAACGTATTCGCAGAAAAAATCCGGACAGGATTTTGAAACAGCCATGAATCCGGAATATCTCAGGGAAAGATTTGCCGTCAAAGATTTTGAAAATCCAAGATTGATCCTGATCGGCTCAAATACAAAAAGGGCCCGGGAAATGCTGTGCAAACTCTATGACCCGTATGCAAAAAAATGCCAGATAGTTTCCGTAACTCCCAAGGAGGCGGAGATGCAGAAATACGTGCATAATCTTTGGAATGCGACAAAAATATCTTTCTTCAATGAGATACGGGCACTTTCGGAAAAGACCGGAATAAATCCCGACGCCATTTTCAGACTTACGATAAAGAGCGCTGAAGCGTCGTGGAATCCGGAATACGGAATTCGCAATTTCGGGCCATATGGCGGCAGCTGCCTGCCGAAAGATACCGTTGCCTTCCTTCATTGGTCGAAAAACCACGCCCAAACCGATCTTCCGCTGTTGAGATCCGTAATTAAAGTGAATGAAAATCTCAGAAAAGAATTGGCGCAACCGAAAATTTCAAGCGCGCAACCCGCAATCGGAGACAAAATGCATGAGATTCGGAATAACTGACAGCACAAATCATGATTGCAGAAACCATCTACAACATGCGAGAAATAATTCTGCTTTACGCACCTCTTGGAATAGTGGGAATCTGGCGCTGGAGCGTGTGGCTCTGGCAAAAAATACTCTCATTCCGTTACAGGCCGATTCCGCCGCTCGCTGAAAAAATTTTTTCCTACTCGATAATCACACCGGTGTACAACGAAGATCCTGAAGTTTTCGCTAGAGCTCTCATATCATGGAAAAATAACGAACCGGATGAAATCGTAGCTGTCATTGACCGAAGCGACAAGGCATGTATTGATGTTTTCAAAAAATTTTCCGCAATTTTTGCGGGAGCAAGACTTTTCATCACAGATGAGCATGGCAAGCGTCCCGCGCTCGGAAGAGGCATTAAAGCCGCCCGCTCACAAATCTTGGCGCTTGTCGATAGTGACACAATCTGGAACGAAGGAACCGCAAAAAATGCTCTCTCCCCGTTCCTTGATAGCAGTGTCGGGGGAGTTGCCACACGCCAGACAGTGCTGAATCCCAAGACGTTGGCCCAAAAACTTTTTGCCATACGGCTCAATCTCCGGTATCTTCACGAGTTTCCCTATCTTTCCGTCACGGGAAGTCTGCTGACCTGCCTTTCCGGCAGAACCGCTTTTTATAGAAAAAATGCCGTCCTGCCGATAGTCGATAAGATGATTCATGAGAAATTTTTGGGCAAAAAGTGCATAAGCGGAGAAGACAAAAGACTGACTTTCTTGATACAAAAAAAAGGATGGAAGATGAAATATCAGCAAGACGCTATCGTCAGCACTCCCGGAGCTCCCGAACTCGTGAAATTTTTTTCACAAAATCTGCGGTGGAGCCGCAACAGCTGGCGCACTGACATACGAGCATTCTTCAGTTATTTTCCGTGGAAACAAGAGCCGCCCCTGTTCGCATATCACCTTTTCGACAGAGCCGTACAGCCGTTCACATTGTTGATAGGTCCCATATATCTTTTCATTTTTATAAGCATGGGCTATTGGAACTTGGCTTTTATCCTGATCGCATGGTGGCTCATAAGCAGGACCATAAAACTTTTTCCACACTTGAGACGGAATCCGAAAGATATTTTCATCGTTCCGTTCTTCGTGATTGCTCAATACGTCCTGGCAATACTTAAAATTTACGGGTTGTTTACGCTCGACTACCATTCCTGGATCACGCGCTGGCACAAAAGCAGATTACGAAAAAAAACATTCATGGAACTTCTTCCTTCAAGAATGACCGCGATTTTCGTGGTAGGCGGACTGTCATTTGCGCTTGTGCAATATCAATATGATAACTTGCAAAATAGCGAATCAAAGCAACGACAAACGGCCATTGCTTATACGGAAGATTTTTCGCAATTTGACCTCAATGCAAAACAGCAAAATTTCCAGCGGAAAAGAAACGCTTCAAATACAGTGTCATACATCTTAAGAAAACCTGATTCGCCCAACTTCATAAATTGGCGGCTCAATCTTTCTCCCGAAGCCTCAAAAAAGATTCTTGCACAGCGGCAATCGGGCTTTTCCGCGTCACCGGGGACAAAATTCCATATCAACATCGAAGACTTGAAAAATCCCATCTCTGCGGACGATCTCGATCCCATAGGAATGCCGCTAGTTTTTTACAATTCCTATACGAACACGATTCGCCTCAAGGGAAAAGGCTCGGTGGTGACAATTCCTTATGCGGCCAAAGTCTTGAAAAGTGCGGGCATAACCGAACCTCTCGAGGAAATATCTCCGGGCGAATGGATACTGAGAAGCGACCTGTATGTTTCAGACGGGGTTACGCTGATCATGGACAAGAAAGACATGAGATCACTGAAAATGAAAAGTGAGCCTGATAATTTCGTCAAGCTCCATTCTTACAACGGAAGCATCCTGATCAACGGGATAATGGTAACTTCGTGGGATGAAAAAGAATCGAGGCCCGACTATAAATATGAAGACGGCCGTGCATATATCCGCGCGAAAGAAAACGGAAGGATGGATATCCTTGATTCCGATCTCGGATATCTCGGGTATCCGAGATTTTCCATCATCATGGGACTTCCGGAAACAGAAGGAGCGATATATGGCATTTCATGGAAAGTCAACAACAGTTCGATCGGAAAATCCGTGATTACCGGCATCGTGAAAAATAACAGGATCCACCACAATTATTTCGGGTTGTATACGTATGGCGCAACCGGCATGGTGATAAGCAACAATGAGGTCTACGAAAATGTACAGTACGGGATCGACCCGCATGACGACTCCAATAATCTTCTTATTGAAAATAATTATGTGCACAATAATGGAAACCATGGAATAATCGTCTCAAAAAGGGTTGTTTGCAGCACGATCAGAGGCAACGTTTCGGAACGGAACAGGCTCCATGGCATAATGCTGGATCGCCAGTCAAATTACAATCTGGTGGAAAAAAACATCGCATCCGCCAATGTGAACGGCATAGCGATATATGATTCTCATTCCAATTTGATCAGAAACAACACCTTCGTGCAAAATCGTTTCGGCGTAAGAGCAAATGTAAATTCCTCAAACAATATGATTTTTGCAAACACAATGAAGAAAAATGAAAGAGGAATTTTCCTTTACAACGATGCAAAAGGAAATCTGATCTCGGGCAACACAATACGCGAAAACGACCAGGGAGTTTATTTCAAAAAAGCCAGAGAAAACGTGCTTTTCGACAAGCTTGGCTGGAATGACAATAAGATAAACATAAAACTTGATGACTATTCTCGAAGCGGGAATTTCATCAGAAAGCCGGGAGGCGTTGAATAAATTTTTTTTCGATGCGTATAAATCTTATGATGCTTTTCTATGCGGATACTCTCCGTTCCTAAAACATTCTTAACAACTTTCATAAAACGAAAATGAGCAAAAATTTCAAGATCATAATTATGTTTTTGACGGTTATCGCCGCCCTTGCAGCGATAGCAATCTTTGCAAGAAAAAACTTAAAAGAAGATTTTCAGGATACCGCACCCCGCGAAATTTTTAGTGATATGAAAACCACGGAAATTCCGGAAGAAAAAAAATACACCGCCGAGGAAATATCATATTACATAAATCCTTCGGGCAGCGATGAAAACAACGGAAAGACGCGGGAAACTCCCTTCAAAACCATCCAGAAAGCAGTTGATCTCGCAATGCCGGGAGACGTGATTTATCTTTTGGACGGAAACTACGAGCAGGACATCATTTCAAAAAGAAACGGCACGAAAGAAAATCCCATTACAATAACCGGATCCCACGCTGCGGCAGTTAAGGGAGGCGGCGGAGCAAGAGCGATTGAAATCAATCATGATCATATCGTCCTTGAAAATTTCACCATTGACGGATTGCACGGAGATCCGAAGAAGCAATCGGGCTACAGGGATAAACTTATCTACGTGCAAGGAAAAGAAAAAGGTTCCGGAGTAACGGGACTTAAAATAACAAGAATGAACATAAGAAACGGAGGCGGAGAATGCATAAGACTGAGATATTTTGCTCAAGAAAATGAAATATCAAAAAACACCATTCAAAATTGCGGAGTTCATGATTTCGTCTTCAACGCCGGCGGAAAAAATGGAGAAGCAATCTACATCGGAACGGCTCCGGAACAAAGAACAGACGGCAAGAATCCCACAAGCGACATAGACAGATCTGACCGCAATTGGATACACGACAACAAAATAGACACCCGCGGAAATGAATGCGTCGACATCAAGGAGGATTCCTCGGAAAACATCGTTGAGAATAATTCATGCACAGGGCAAAAAGACAAGGAATCCGCCGGACTTGATTCGCGCGGCAGCGGAAATATTTTTAGAAACAATGAAGTTTTCGGCAATTTGGGAGCCGGAGTAAGACTTGGCGGAGATGAAAAAGATGACGGAATTGAGAACGACGTGTATTCAAACATAATCAGGGACAATCGCAGCGGCGGAATAAAAATAATGAGAGAGCCGCAGGGGAAAATATGTTCAAATGATATGGCAAGAAACGGCAAAGGAAATTTTGTCGGAGATTATGCGGAAAATTTTTCCAACAAAGAATGCGACTAAGCAAACAACATTTAAATCATTTCTCTTGCCTTCATCGCCATTATTTTTGCCGACAGTCCCAGATTTAATTTTTCTCCTATATTTTTCTCGGAAAAAGGAAACACGATGTTTTCTTCCTTTGCGACATGATCATCTATGACCTGCTGCATCTCACGCACCTTATTTTCATACTCAACCAACCCTCCATCAAAATCCCTGAGTTCGTTTATATAACCGCGGACTTTGTTGTGTTCCTGAATGCTTTCTTCAATCATTTTTTCGCCTTCCATTGATACGCTCCTGACCTCGGGATAGAAAAGCTCTTCCTCGATTTTTGCATGTGTTTCGAAATTTTTGAATATTCTTTCCGCCAGCCTCTTTTTGTCATCGAAATCTTTTTCATCGCCCAGATCGATGAAAAGCTCCTTAACTTTTCTATGATCCCTTTTTAGGATTTCTATAGGCATTTGTTCCATATGATTATCAATTAATATTTATACGTGAAATACAATCGCTAAAATGAAAAATTTCGCTTTTAGCTTGAAATTATCAGCCTTCATTTTTGTACTATTGGAAGACATAGGGTTTACTAGAAAGGAGGCAAAAAAATGAATAGCAGCAACAGAGGTTTGGCAAGCGCAGACAAGAAAACGAGACGTGAGGTTGCCAGAAAGGGCGGCCGGGCTGAACATGAAAAACGAGGGCTCCAGGCTGCCGACAAAGAAACAAGACGAAGAGTTGCAAGAGCAGGCGGGCGCGCATCGCGAGGAGGCCGCAGCAGATAAAACCATAACTTTTTACTTTACATCAAAAACAAGCCGGAAAGAAATGAAAAAATTTCATCCCTCCCGCATCTTTTTCCCGAGAAAATCGACTATTTCTTTGTCGCCGACATAACAATTTTTGCCATCCCACAAAAGCGGCACGCCGATTGAATTTTCTTCGATGCCGCAGGATAATGCTTTTTCCCTCAATTCTCTTGCATTCGCGCTGTTAAAATAAATTTCTTTCCTGGAAATGCTCACTTTTTCTTCCACATTATTTTCACTTATAAATCTTTCTACATTCGCGCAGTGGGGACAGCTTTCCCCGTAAAACAGAGTCACCCCGTTCGGTGACTGCGGGTCCTGCCCGAAGAATTCTCTGCTTTCTCCTCCGAAAAGAACGAAAGCCAAAAAAGCCGCGGCAATGACGGTAAAAATAATAGATATTTTTGTTTCTTGTTGCATAACATTTTATGCCGATCTATTTCTGCCGAAAGAAAAATTCACAAAAATTCATTCCGGAAAAAAATTCCGAATTCCTTCGGAAGCATATTTTCGATATCGCGTATTTCATTTTTGGCAATGTGTTTTCCGAGTATTTTAAAAACGCCCCTTATAGTTTTTTCCGTCGATATGTCCGGATCGCTCGGAAATTTTCTTTCCACTTCTCCGATAAATTCAGCCCTGTTGAATTTCACCGGCATTTTTGACGGCTTCCATCCTTCATAATAAGCGCCGCGTATCAGCATCGGAAGCTGCGCTCCGAAGTCAGCGGCTTCTTCAACGGTAAGCCGGTCCCGCACCGTCTGAATAACCGCCTTCAAAAGAGAATACGCCCTGTTCCTGCTGCCCAGCCATTCAAATTCATTTTCAATATCCTTGAGAAGCAGATTTGATTTTTGGATTGTGCTGTCGAAAACACCTTTCTTCGGCATATAATTTTGCTGATTTACTTTTAAGTACTGCAAAAGAAAAACAATTATTTCAGCGCGACATGATGAATCGCAACATATTTAAAGCTTCCCTCGAAAGGAAGCTTTAATCTGTATTCTATTTCCATCCATCTCGTCCGTAACTACTTGCGCTTGGAGTTGCCATTGCCATGTTTTTTGTCATTGTCTTGCACCCCTTTATCTTTCTGATACTTGCCGTCATGCTTTTTGTCATACCTGTCATTGCCACACTTCTTTTTTGAGCAATGGTGACGTTTGTCTTTCTTGTCCTTGTCCCCGTCTTTCTTGTCCTTATCATTATCGTCATCGTCATCATCATCGTCGTCATGTTCGTTATTGTTTCCGCCCACGCAGGCATTCTCGTTCCAGCTCCAGCGCGCATGATCACCGCATCTCGGAATCCAGTTCCAGCCGGCATCCACTTCCCTTATTTTCGCGAGCAATTCTTCCTTGCTGTCGATGTCATAACTATCCTGCTCGCGTTTCCTGTCTTTGCGGTCATCGCCGTTGCCTCCTTTGCAACGATCCTCATCCGTATCCCATACCGCATTATCTCCGCAGTTCGGGACCCAATCCCAACCGGCATCAGCTTCTTCCACGACCTCCAGAAGCTCCTGTTCGCTTGTTATCATGCTTCTTGCATCAGCTTGGGACGCCACACAGCCGATTCCAAAGACCGAAAGTGCAGCCAATAGGAGAAACTGCAATCCGCCTGTTTTTAGTCTTTCCATAGCATTTTAGGTTAATTATTAGATAAGATAAGGCCTTAATCCTATCAAAAAACAGCTGCAATCATTAATACAAAGACGTTTTTGGCTTGTTTCAAAGGCTTTTGCTGTTAAAAAAACGACTTGTATATAAAAAGCCGCTTTTTATTTTATTTTTAAAACTCCGTCGATTTTATTGCCTCAGCACAACATATACCATATATAAACCTGAAATCAGGGCAATAATTATGAGAAATCCCAGAATAGAACCGAAAAAATCACTCCAATATGCCCCGATTGCCGCTCCAATCGACAAAAGAGCCAGCTTGAATATTCCCAATTGCCGCCAAGTAAAAATATAAGATCTGAATATTCGCATTTTTTAAATTTAAATTTTAGACATTATTAAATACAATCGTAGTGAAAATTATGTTCTTCCCGGCAAACCAGCAGAAAAACTATTTTTGAAATACAAACGTTTCCCAAAAATCATCTTTTTCTCCGCCCAGACGCCATAGCGCCACCTTTCCAATTCCGTGCCTTTCAAACAGTTCAAGCTTTTTGCAGATACTTTTTTCATTCTCGGTCCAAACAATGTAACTCCTGCCATTTTTGCGGTACGAAAAATTTACGCTTTTTTCCAATTCATTCCATTTTTGAACTGCTCCGCTGTCCATCCTTATCTTTTCCGCGTCCTTAATGTTGAGTTCTTCTTCAAGTCCGGTTGCTTTTCCGGACGGCAAAATTTCCCAGGCTTCAGCGTAGAGCGGAACACCGGCAAATATTTTGCTCTTGGAAGCTTTGGCATCGTTTATCGCATACGCGAGAATATCTTTGACCCAGCGCGCCGAAGCGACAGGCCCGGGAGAGCTTTGCGGATAGTGTTCGCCGTAGAGTTCAAAATACAAATGATCCGCCTTGGATGAAATCAGCCTAAGATCCTGCGCGTGCGAGCCGTTGTCTTCTTTCGGATCGTCCTCTGATGTTTTCGGCAGAATTGAAACTCCAAGCATCTTGTTTTTTCTGTGCAGCGCGTCCGCAAGCTCTGACACAAACAGCGAAAACATTTCCTTCTGATCGGCTTTCATCATCTCATAGCCGATATTTGCGCCGTCGAATCCGTTACTTTCCACAATGGACACAATTTCCCTGATATGTTTTTTTCTCGCGTTTTCGTTTTCAATTGCCTTTCGAACCCTCTTATGATCCCAATCTGTTTCGGTTTCATAATATTCCGGAAGATTCACAATTGTGGCAAAAACCTTAACTCCTTTCTTCTGAGCATTCCTCAGCATTGCGATATCTTCTTTTGTATTGTCATATTTTTTGACCGAGCCGTCTTCGTCAAGCTTGTACCAAAAAAATCCCAGATAATCTATGTACTGGGAATTTCTTTCAAACGATCTGAACGCATTTTCCTGATCCCAATACGGAACCCACGCCATAACTTCAAAATCCTCAAGTTTGGAACCGCATTTGATGGCTTCCGATTGCCCCGAAGGATGACGGTAAAAAACCAGCGCAAGCGCCAGAAAAATAAGAGCGGCTATTATTAACAAGACATCATGTCTGGACATCAGGTTTCTGAAAAAATATAAGCACTTCAAAACATAGTACAATATTCGTCGAAAAGACCTTGCGCAACTTTCGCTGAAAAAGAAAAAAGCCTTGCGATATCATATGTCGCAAGGCCGTGTTCATCGGCTCGTTTCATTTTCCGAGCCGCGCTTGATATTTTGCCGGTTCATTTTCAGGCCAGACTTCCCAAGTCTCGGGAACTTCGTCTCCGATGTGAAGCTTGAAAAACTCATCCGGAGGCTCGATGAATATCATCCTTCCGTCGCTCCTGCGCTTTGCCAATCCTCCGGCTGATGTGCGATAAGTGATATCCTCGCGCGCTTCCTTCCCTTCCATATACCCTCCTCCTTATCTTGCATTTTTGTTAAAGATGCTTCCTGTAACTGAAACATCAGATTACCATAAAAATTGTTTTTAGTAAAGCATGACAGTCCAAGCCGATCCAAACACAAAGGCTTTGAAATATTTTCAAAATTCCGCATCCGTCGAAAATGAAAATACGCCTATTTATTAATGTATTAAAAAAGAGCTAATTGCTTGATCTACAGTTATATTTTATCTCAACCTTCAGCCTTGCCAACTGCAGAATCTTTTGATATAATGCCTACGTTGCTGAAAAAGCAACATTTTTAAAAATCGAATATTCTGGCGTATCTGCCTGCCGCAGCCAAGACACAACTAAAGAGAAAAATATCTAAAAAGCTAATGCGGCAAATAACTTTCAAAAAACATTATTCCGGCGTAGCGCAACGGTAGCGCAGGGGACTGTTAATCCCTTGGTTGTAGGTTCGAATCCTACCGCCGGAGCACTGAAGTGTACTGTGCGTTCTCGAGTATGTAGTTAAAGGGAGAACGTAGCTCAAATAAAAGCTTTTTATCTTGAAGACGGCAGTTCTGAAGTAGAAAACTTAAGAGTTGCCGTTTTTCGTTTGCTTCAGAACTTTCAAATATTTCCAAAGCCCGATTTGCCAAAGAAAATACCATAGCTGCGGCAATATGGAAGTTTTCATCTGCTCTTGTGTATTCTTCCATTTGCAAATTTACGTCATACTGTTTTTCCTTGTATTCGTTCAGCTTTGTGTCATATATATCCTGAGTAATCCTCCATTTTTCAACCAGAATTTTCTTTTTAATATATAAATCTAAATCACTATCTTCTTCTTTTTCCTTAAATCTTTTTTTAATCTTAAAATTCTTCAGTGTGTATTCGTCATATTTCAAGAGCTTATTAAATTTATCTTGGATACTATTTGCAAAGTCTTCATCTCCATTATGCATAAGAGGATGGGATGACTCCTCAATAATTTTGAATAAAATTTCTTGGTTTTTGGGGTTTGGTGATGATGCAAGTGAAATAAACACATCGTAAACCATTCGCCATTTAGTTTGAGGGTATTCAATAACATCCCTATTTACTCCGCAATCAACCAAAAAATCAATAAGATTATTTCCTGTCTGCATTTCACCAATTTCTCTAGCAATCAATTCTAAAGCTTTTGGCTTGATAAAAGACTCTGACTGAAATTCTTTTTTTGCTCTTTTGGTTGCTCATTTAATTCAACCCAAACACTACAGCCATCATCATCAAAAATAACATTTTTTATATACCCATCTTCTTCTAATTTTTTAATTATGGATTGTTGTTCTCCTCTCGATAATAAAATAGGACCTTCTTCATATTCTGTTAGAGTATAAAGCCTTAAATAAACAGAACCCTTTGGGCTAATCTGCACTTTTTCATCTATCGCATTTTTTACATAAGCTATTTTCTCCTTTGCGTTCATAGTAATTATAATTGCAATTTACCTCATTTTAGCTTAAAAAGGGCGTAAAATCAACTCTAAATAGATTGTCATTTCTTACAGTTGGTGTTATTCTAAATATGCGACATCCGACTAAACAGGCTTGCTTATGGCAAGAGGTAGGGTTGTGCCTAGAAAGGGCAACTCCTACTTAAAACAATTGGGCATAACCTGCCTAGTTGGGTGTCGCAACCAGTAGGGTTGCCTTTTTTGTTTTTTAGAAAACGTTGAAAATAAAGCGAATTATGGTATTATAAAGCCAGAATTAAAATGATAATTAAATGATTTATCAGCATAAAAATTTTCAATTAGATACTGAAAGTAAAAGAGTCGTTGACAGCAACGGCAAAGAGCTTATGTTGACGGGCAACGCATATCGGATGCTCGTTTTTTTATGTGCGAATAGAAATGCGACTCTGTCTCAAATAGGAGAATTTTTAGACTGGGCAAAGGAATATACTGAAAACCATCTTAGACAATATAAATACAAGATAAATACTATCATTGGGGAAAATATAATTGATTATAAGAATAGCGTTTATTCTATTGTTGGAGAGGTAAAAAACGCTGATAGCTTCAATTCAAATAACCGTAATACGGATTTATTACGCCAAGATAATTTACAATCAAGAAAAAGTAATCAACAAATTTTACCATTAGTGAAATTTACAAAAATACCAGCCATAATCGCAATTGTTTTTTTACTCCTGTCATTTTTTGATTGGTCATACGGATATTATACCTTTCTTAGGATAATTACCACGGGAACTCTGGCTTATTATGCCTATTACCTCATATCAATCAAAAGACAAGGATTTTGGCTTTGGGCTATGATTTTGGTAGCTATATTATTCAACCCGTTTATTCCTGTTTATATACGAGACAAATCTATCTGGGGAATTATTGATGTTATTACCGCCATATTTTTATTTATTTTTATAAGTAAAGAAAAACTAGATGTTAGAAAAAATTAAATCAATTGGGGCGACAATTTTAGGATTTGGTTTAATGATTGGAATTTTTTTTCTGATAGCTTTTTTATTGAATGGAGTTGTTGTAATTTCTGAAAAAGTCTTACCTTTCTTAATGAACTTAACTGGCATATTAACGGCTATTTTGGTTATTGTTTTGACTCCGTTGGCATTTTTTAAGAAAACGAGAGAATGGTCGGCTACTGGAATATACTTTTTTTCTTATGTATTTGGGCTAACTCTGTGGTTTTATTCAGCTCTTATTTCGTATGTTTTATGGGGCTTCCTTGCTTTGATAGTAGGCTTAGTAATTTTAGGAATAGGAGTTTTGCCAGTAGCTCTACTAGCTTCAATTTTTAATGGCGAATGGTCAATTTTAGGAAATATAGTATATTTAGCTGTTCTGACTTATGGTTGTAGAGTCTTGGCTATGTTTATAGCTTCTAAAATAGATAATGAGACACCGAATTATGATTATGACAATTCTTATTCTCTGCAAAACGATGAGGCTGTGAAAGAAGCTGAGATTTTTGAAGCAGAAGACGATAGTCTTTTTTTAGAAGAGGCTGTTGCTACGCAAACCAAGTTTTGTGTTAATTGTGGGAAAGAAATTGGTCTTAATTCTAATTTCTGTAAATTTTGTGGTAAACAATTCAATTGAAATCTATGTATTGTAAAAATTGTGGAAAAAAATTAAATGAAACAGCAAGTTTCTGTAGTGGCTGTGGGACGAAAATAGCCGATGAAAACAAGAGTGTTAGTAAAGAAAATTTGAGTTCAGCTAATACGAAAACAGAAAAAATATCTACTTCTAGTTCAACTGTTAATCAAATAATAAGCATCGTTAGTGTGATAGGTGCTTTTATCGTTGGAAGATTTTTGGGACTTATCACTTTTGTTTTTCTTTTTGCTATTTTAATAGGTCAATGGTTTCCAAAGTGGTATATCAAAAAGAAAAAAGTAAATTACTCATTGGTTAATTGGATTGCTTGGTCTAATGTTCTAACTTGGTTATTGCCTCCTCTTGGAATACTAACTGGAGTAGCCACTTTCGAATTTAGCAATCTTATAGAACAAACTAATAAAAAATACAAATCATTAGCAATAATCTCCATAGTCCTTTCTGTGGTAAATGCAATTTTTGGGATAATAATTAACTTATAAATTTATGTTTTGTGAAAAATGCGGAAAAAATATAGCAGACGATAGTATTTTTTGTGAGTTTTGTGGACACAAAAATAAAGAAGAAAAATCAACGCCACACAAAAAAGAAGAAAAGAAAAAAGTTGGTGGTCTTACTTCTATTGAAAATGAGACTCTTAAGCAAATGGCTAGTCATCTGGAATTTTTTGGCTATGAAATTGAAAAACTTAATTCGGAAAGCAAAATGGAAATCGTCGCGGCTAGACACACAAAAGAAAATAACATTGTGCTTTGGCAAATATACCCAAGTTTTATCTTGTTTAGAACTGGACTTAAAACATCAAAATCTCCATCTTCTGAAATAGATGATTTTATAAATAAGATAAACAAAATACTTGAAATAACAAAAGTATATTATGAAATGATTGATAATGAGCTAACCATTCAATTCGAAGCTATTTTCAATGGAAAGTATGATAAGGAGATTTTTGGACAGTTTATAGATTTTTTCAAAAATGACCAAGTTAAAATGTGTTCGGTCGAGGAATTTAATAAATTATTTATAGATTAAGATGTTTTGTGGAAAATGTGGCAATTCGCTATCAAAAGAAGCGAAGTTCTGCAGTAAGTGTGGGACTCCAATTTTGATTAGCACTAGCCAAGTAGAATTACAAGAAAACAAAAAAGATGCCCTGCCATCTGAATTAAAAAAATGGAATTGGGGTGCATCTTTATTGGGCTGGATTTGGGCTATTGGAAATAAAGCTTACTTGATGGCGTTTTTAGGTATTCTTATAATGCTTATTCCTTATGTTGGTTGGTTAGCGAGTATAATGCTCTTTGGAATAAAGGGAAATGAGTGGGCTTGGGAAAGTAAAAAATGGGATAACTTGGAACATTTCAAAAGAGTTCAAAAACTTTGGAGAAATTGGGCAATAGGAATTACGCTTATTATTTTAATACCGATGGTTTTATTTCTAGTTGCACCACTTTTCACAACAACTGATAATAACACAACTAATGATATTGAAACTACTTACAAGAGTGATGATGTGAAGCAAGTAGCAAATAAAACTCAAGCAAGCGATTTAAGGTTTGAAAAAATATCTGAAACAGTAGTAAACATCCTTTGTCCGTATTCAAGCGAGCCATTTGCAATAGATAGTAATGGAACAGGTGGCTCTGGAACAATACTTGACTCCAATGGATTGATTGTGTCTAACTCCCATATAATTCCTCAAAATGAAGAAGTGCTGGATGTGTCAGAGGATGGATGTTTTGTAATTTTACCTGATAATGAAACAGGCTCACCAAAAGAAATATACCTCGCAACTCCTTTAGTGTTTAATGATTTGAGTGATGAGTATGATTTAGCCTTCCTTACAATTTATGATGTATATTCAGATGAGGATGGGCAGTATGGTCAATATCCTAATGATTTTCCATCTTTTGATGACACAGATTATTGTGAAGATGAGCAAATTAAACTTGGAGAAAATGTTAGAGTTTTAGGGTATCCTATATCAAGTGGCGGATATAATCTAACAATAACAGACGGAGTCGTTAGTAGTTTTACTGACGATGGACTTATTCTAACATCCGCAAAAATCGACCAAGGAAATTCGGGAGGATTAGCGATAGATAGGGATGGTTGTATGCTCGGAATACCTGTAGCAGTAAGTCAAGGTCAGTATGATAATTTGGGAATAATTATCCCGCCTAATATGATTGCTGATTTTATAAACGAAGTAGATAAACAATTAAATTAAAAATATGTTTTGCGAAAATTGTGGAAATGAAATAAAAAACGGTTATAAGTTTTGCAATAAGTGTGGTGTGCCTTCCGCACAAAAAGAAGAACTTGAAACAAGGGATAGAACATCTGTAAGAGAAGAAAATTGGTGGCATCGCTTGGCTAAGGTTGTCTATATTCTAATGTATACTCCTTTATTACTTTTAATCCCTGTGGTTTGGGATGAAAGCAGTTCAACTTGTTCTGGTTCATATTATTATAATTCGTATAGTTGCAGAGATACATATGGAGAAGCAATCTGGTATTCTTTTCTAACTTTACTTGTATATCTAGTCATTGTAAGACTTATGAAGCTAACTTATCTTTATGTAGTTTCTGGAGAAAAGCCAGCTTGGAAAAAAGAATTTAAGAAATTATTTTGATAATAAAAATATGCACTGTGAAAAATGCGGAAAACAAATTAAAGATGGTTCTAAATTTTGTCAATTTTGTGGAGAAAAAATTACAAATGCATCTTTTCATAATCAATCCTTATCCGTAAAAAAGAACGGCAAGTTTGATATGGATAAGCTAATAAAAGGTTCTCTGGCGGTCAGTTTTATAATAATAGCCTTATCAGTTGCATATTATTTTGTAATCTTTATTCCACATAAAGAAAATCAGATTATTGAACAACAAAAAATAGCTCAACAATTAAAAGAGCAAAAAGAGGAAGAAGAAAAAAACAAGGCAGAAGAAGAAAAGAAAAGGAAGGCTACAATGCTAAATGTCTGTCTTTCTTTAGCACAAGATAATTATAGTGCTGTCTGGGCTTCTAATTGCAAATCTAATGCAAGTAAAATATCCACTGGTCTTGCAAGTTGCAGAGAAAGTAGCCTAAGCGACTCTGATTGTAGGAGTATATGGGGAAATCCAGACTCTAGTTCAGACTGTTCATTGCCATTAGATTTAGCAAAAAGCATTGAGGACTCATTAAACAAACAAAAAGACGAGTGTTTTAAGAAATATCCTCAATAATAATTTTTGAATAAATAAGCAAAATAAAGGCTTGATTAAAGGATATTTTATGCTCTTGACAGAAATAGACTGATAACATAGTATTATATTACAAAGTCTCCTGTGCCTGCCTTCGGGCAGTGTGCAGGATTTTTTTATTCTGTGATATAATTGCAAATATGAAAACAAAGAAAGAAAAAGTCCAGATTTTTATAGACGGGGGTAATTTTTTTCATCTTGCATTAAAAAAGCTTGAAATCGATGAAAATGATTTTTTATTTGATAAATTTGCAGAATTTCTTGCTAATGGTAGGGATATTGCAAATCTAGGTAAAAGATATTATGTAGGCACAGTTAGAGAAAAAGAAGGCGACCAAAGAAGTAAAGAAAGGATGTCAAAGCAAACGAAATTACTCACAACCCTAAAGGAAGCTGGATGGGAGATAAAAACAAGCAAACTAAGGATAAGAAATGAGAAAATAGTTATTGATAGCAGAGTGAATAATTATAAAGAAATCATAAAAAAAGGAATTACTGAGGTTGAATATACAAAAATGAGAGAAAAAGGCATAGATGTTAAATTAGCAACAGATTTAATTATTGCAAGCTTTGACAATAGATTTGATACAGCTATTGTAGTTAGCTCTGATACTGATTTAGTTCCAGCTATGGATGTAGTTAAATATAGAATGAAGAAGAAAGTTGAATATGTCGGTTTTTCTATTCCATATCAAGACAAAAATGGCAATGAAGATAGCACGAAACCTCAACCAACAATGATAAGACATTCTGATATTCAAAGAGGTCTTGTTGAGTCGGACTTAAAGAAGTTTGTTAAAACTCAGGAAAAATTAATATAGTGAGCTACGGTGTAAGGTATTAAGCAAATTTTGGTAGATATAATTTTCCGCTTATTTGCAGTAATTTGGTTCTAATGTCCATTATTGAGCGGAGCCCTGAACTTACTTAATAAAAAACACGCCCTACCCAAAAGCGTGTTTTTGTTTTTTTCGTTATTTAACTGTAAAAATGAAAACGATTTTTTTATATTTATGCGTTGCTAAATCTTAACAGGTAACGTGAGGAAAAGTGAAAGTGCCTGATCACTTTCCTTCTCTCCATTTTCATAAGCCTTGGTTTTTGTTTTTTGCTATATGCGCATTTTTAAAATTTTTGAAACCGACCAAGAGAAAATTGAAAAATATTTATCGGATCGGTTATTTTTCCTTTTTTCATAATTATGTGGTAGAATGTGAGCGAAGTGTTAAAACAAAAAACAAAGAAAAATGAAAATGAGTCCCAAAAGACTTGAAGTTTTTCTGGAGTTCCTGTGTTTTGGAGTGATCATGGGCGTTATTGAAGACATGATCGCAGTCAGAATCACATCAGGAACACCTATAACATGGAAGGTTTTCGGAGTCATCGTTTTAATAGCGATTCCTTTTGCCTTCATCGGAGAAATGATCGTCGACAAGATCAACTTTGTGAAGCTTTTCAGAAGATTCTTTTCAAAAAAACGAAGGGCATAGAAAAAACAGCAAAACAAAATCGAAGCGCCGCAAGGCGTTTTTTTGTTTGCCGACATCCCTTCCCTGTTCATGCGGAGGATCCAATGATGAGCAATGTTCATCCCGATCACTGGCGACAGAAGACGAAAAAATTCTGTTTGTACTAAATGTAGGCATGATAATTAATTAATCTTCAAAAAAATGGACAAAAAATACATCGACGGTTTTGTTCTTGCGGTTCCGAAAGAAAAACTTGACTCTTATCGCGAGATGGCCCAAAAGATGGCAAAACTTATGAAAAAATACGGCGCCCTGAAATATATCGAGGCTGTCGGAGAAGACATGAATCCGAAAATGATGGAAGGCATGGAAATTGCGAAATTCCCGCAGATGGTCCAGGCCAGGCCCGACGAAGTTGTGATGTTTTCCTTCATCGTTTTCGAATCCCGCGCGCATCGCGATGAAGTAAACGCCAGGGTCATGAAGGATCCCTTTTTGAATGATTCTGAGATGAAGGAAAAAATGATGCCTTTTGACATGAAACGCATGGCCTACGGCGGATTTGAAGTCATCGTGGAAAGCTGAAAGTCCGGCATCTTCAAAAAACCCGCTGTACTGGCGGGTTTTTTACACGCATAATTTTTGTTTGCGAACTTTTCTTAAATCCAGGATAATTGAAGTAACATGAGAAGTCACGTGACCCCTCACGTTACCTTGCGTCATCAGTCGTAAGGCAACGCGCCGAGTGCGGAATAGCGTTCATTGAGGCTGCCGAAAATCTCCATATCTTCTTCGCTTATTTCAAAATCAAAAATATCAATATTTTCTTCAAGATGCGGCTTTTGATTCGCTTTTGGAATCGGCACCGTTCCAAGCTGCAAATTCCAGCGCAGCAGCAGTTGCGCCGGCGATTTTTTGTATTTTTCCGCAAGCTGCGCAAGACGCGCATCATCAAGACGATCGGTCCTTGTAAGCGGACTGTATGCCTGGATGACAATGTCGTTTTCCCTGCAATAGCTAAACATTGCCATGCTGTGTCCGAAAGGGCTCCATTCTATTTGATTAACTGCCGGCACTTCACCGGTTGCCGACGCAAGCTCGTTGATAAGACTCATCGAGTAATTGCTCACGCCTATATCCCTTGCTATTCCCTCGTCTCTTGCCCTGATCAATCCCTTCCATAAATCTTCTCCTGCTCCTGTTTCCGGAGGGCGGTGAATAAGAATAAGATCTGCGTAATCCAATCCCATTTCTTTCACATATGATTTTGAAGCTTCGTACGCATCGTCTATTTCTTCAATTTTTGTGACGATATACAGCTTTTCGCGCGGAACGTTGCTTGTTCTTATCGCCTCGCCTGCGGCCGGCTGCGTTCCATAGTCCGACGCAGTATCAATCATGCGGTATCCGATGTCTATGGCATGCCGCACCGTGCCGGCGGTATCCCTGGTAAGCTGCCACGTGCCAAGTCCCATGACGGGCATTCGGCGCCCGGTGCGCAAATTTATTTTTGATTCTATATCCATAATAATAAAATTTTGTCTTCAAATTTATACAAACAAGCCTTGACGATTATTGCGCATACTGCGCGCATGCAAAAAAATCGAAAATAGTTTTGTATTAGTATCGGAGCCGTATGATGGCACTAATTAGTGTAATAGAATGATACGGTAAAATAATAAAACAAAATTTATGGAAAAAATCAAAGTCGAAAACCACACATTCACAGGATTTTCATGGTTCGCAGGTTGGCTTTTTACGATCGGCTTCCTCAAACTCACATTCTGGAAAGGAGCGCTTGCCTTGATCGTCTGGCCTTATTACATCGGACAATATATCAACGCATTGACGCAAAACTAAATCTTTGCGGATAATTTCATAACAATTTGTATACATATGAAAAACATATTTTCGCGCGGATATGCAGAAATGATTATCCGTTGGTCTCCTCGTGTTCTGGGATTGGGATTCGTCTTGTTTCTCTCCCTTTTCGCTTTTGACGTGTTTGAGGGAGAATTCAACGCCAAGATGCTGCTGGGGTTTTTCATCCATCTTCTACCTTCCCTAACGCTGCTCGCGATAGTCATTGCTTCGTGGAAATGGGAACTTGTCGGAGCGGTCTGCTTCTTTTCTTTCGCAATATTCTACGTGTGGAGCATCGGATTGGGACGCCCTTGTAGCCGGTATGCTTTCATATCTGGACCGGCCGCGATCGTCGCCGCACTATTTTTCATGAGCTGGCTCCAAAAAAGAAAGTCGCTGAAAAAATAACTATTCTAACGCAGACTGAACGCGCATGCAACATGCAAGAAGACCAACCGCATGTGATGGTCTTCTTTTTCTTTTACCTTCCTTCGGATTTTTTCCCCTTATTGATCAGCTCTCTGACTCTCTTTCCTCCCATCTGTCCAAGCTCCCGATACCCTTCATGCCCGAGCTCCTGTTTTCTCGTGTTTCCTCCTTTCTTTCCGGCTTCACGCACTGTAATGTCTCCCCTTCCTCTGTTTCCTCTGTTCATATTTTTCCACCCCCTTTCAGAAAATTTATTTAGGTGCTATCTTTCCATTTGTTTTCCTTCATTGATCAGCTCTCTGACTCTCTGCCCGCCTTTCCTGCCGGCGCGCTGCGCCAAATCCGGATGTTCTTTATGCGCCATATGCCCCAATCTTGAATATCCTTCCGGTCCGAGTTCCTGTTTCCTCATGTTTCCGCCTTTCTTTCCGGCCTCACGCACTGTCATGTCTCCGCTCCCTCTTGATCTGTTCATATTTTTACACCCCCTTTCTATCTAAACTTTTGCCATATTCCTTGCTTTATTTTCCTTCCACCTTCTTTCCCTTATTGATCAATTCTCTCACTCTCTGTCCGCCTTTCCTTCCCGCCCGTTCAGCGAGATCGGGATGCTGTTCGTGCGCTGACAGTCCGCCCATATGCCCGAGTTCCTGATATCCTTCATGTCCGAGTTCCTGTTTTCTTATGTTCCCTCCTTTCTTTCCGGCTTCACGAACAGTCATATTTCCGCGATTAACATTTGCCATAATTTCACACCCCCTTTCTTTTATTGCTTTTATCTCCGTGGAATGCTCCACATGAATTACTACATAATATATTTCGGGAAATTCTTTAAGAAAAACACGCAAAATTTTGCATTTTTTCAGCCGAGAAAAATAAAACGACACTCTGATTTTGCGGCACGCCAGCTGATGAGAAAGAGCAGAAAGTGTTATATAAATTGTTGCGTAACATGTTATATAACAATTTATATAACAAAAAATTTCTTTCCCGAAAGCGCGACAAAAACCGCCCATAAGGACGGTCGTTTCGCAAAAATTTGATAAATTTTAAATCTTAGTAATCCTTCAATTTTCCGATGGCTTTGTGCTGTCTGATTTTTTCCAGAGCTTTCGCTTCGATCTGACGTATGCGTTCGCGGGTCACGCCGAATTCTTTTCCTACTTCTTCAAGCGTGTGTGTCACTCCGTCCTCAAGCCCGAAACGTATCTTCAAAATTTTCTGCTCTCTCGGTGTCAGTTCTTTCAATACTTCTCCGACATGATTTTTAAGCAATTTTTTCGAAGCAACCTGATGCGGCATGATTGTTTCCGTGTCCTCAATGAAATCTCCGAGAACGCTGTCATCATCGCTGTCTCCGACTGAAGTTTCGAGCGAAACTGTTTCCTGTGAAATTTTCTGGATATGCCTGATCTTGTCCACCTCTATGTTCATTTCCGCCGCGATTTCCTCCGGAAGAGGCTCGCGTCCCAGTTCCTGCACCAAGCGTCTCGTTATCTGCGTGTATTTGTTGATTGTTTCAACCATGTGAACGGGAATTCTGATGGTCCTCGACTGGTCGGCAAGAGCGCGCGTGATGGCCTGCCTGATCCACCATGTCGCGTATGTCGAAAATTTGAAGCCCTTTCTATAGTCGAATTTCTCGACAGCCCTGAAAAGCCCGATGTTTCCTTCCTGAATAAGATCCAGAAGGGATAAATTATGACTGCGGCCGACATATTTTTTCGCGATACTTACGACAAGGCGGAGATTGGCTTCGGTAAGTTTTTGCTTGGCGGCCAGATCGCCCTTCTCGCTTGCCTTGGCAAGTTTCACCTCTTCGTCTGAAGTAAGAAGCGGAACACGCCCGATTTCGCGAAAATACATCTGCACCAAATCGGATGAAGCATCTTCTGCGACTTCCCCGAGCACCGCGTCGGCGCTTTTGTTTTTTTTGCTTTTTTCATACGCCTCGACTTCTTTCTCGGTATCAATCTTGAGCATATCGTCGGAAACGACAACTTTTATTCCGGCCGTTTCCAGTTTTTCATACAGATTTTCCAGCTCATCGAGTTCCTCCTCAACATCAGGAATAAGATGTATTATTTCATCTTCAGTAACGAAACCTCTCTGCTTTCCTCTGGCCATAAGCTCCGCCATCACGTCCATTTTTTCAGGCGCCTGTTCCGCCGCTTCATTCTTATCTACGCGCTTTTTTTGAATCTGTTTGGTTTTTTTTGTTTTTTTCGGTTGCGCAGCTCCTTTAGATTTTGAAGTGGATTTTTTGATTCCCGTTCTTTTCGCCTTCAAGGTTTTTTTGAAGGCCGCTTTCTTGCTGCTTCTTTTGGTTTTCTTTGACACGTTTTTTTTCAATTTAATTGTTTTGCTTCTTTTTGCCCTTGCGTTTTGACCCTTTTTCCTCTCCTTATGAATACTGTTTGAGTTTCCGCCTTTTTTCTTGCGACTGCGCAAAAACTTGTTGCGAACCTTTTTAGATTTCGCATTTTTCCTCTTTTTGTTCTTCATAGTCATTAAGAATATCTTTTAATTCCTTAAAGATATTCCGTTAAAAGTAAGAAGTGAATGTGTGCTGCAGTAAACAGCAAAAACCGGGCACTCCCAGTTTTTATTTATTGCAACGTTTCTTGAGAAAGCTTTGTGAACTCGCACATTAACTTGGCGAGGGCGTCTTTATCCCCTTTTTGCTCAGCTTTCTCTATTTCCCTGATAATAGCATGAAGTTTTTCTTTTTGCAATTCCCTGAGATATTGCGTCAAGTACTCGTCCGCAAGGCGCTTAAGATCCTCTTGGGAATATTCAACAACACTGTCTTTCGCGAATTTATATTTTGCGTCAAAATAAATTTTTCTGAGTTTCTCCAAAAACTCGCGATCCTCAATTTTTTCAAGCATGGCATCAAAAGAAAAACCGGTTTTCTCTCCGTTTTCCAATATGCGCCCTATCACCGCATCCCCTTGGAAAAGCACGCGTTTGGATTCCGCCATTTCTCTCCATATTTCTTTGCTGCTCAAAATCACACCCGCCAAATGGTCTCTTATGGCATCGCTTCTCTTTTGGAAACCTGCTATTTCTTCGTCGCCAGATGAAATCTGAACATTTCTTTGTCCTCTGGCGCCTACAGTTGCTGATTTTAGTACGTCGCTTATGGCGCTTTCTTCCACGTCGAGCTCATGCGCGATTTTCTTTACCCAATAGTCTTTGCTGATCTTGTTTTCAATATGCGCGACATGGGAAAGAATTTCTTTTGCAATCTTGTTTTTTCCCTCCGCGGTATTTTTGTCATATTTCAAAAGAACTCTTTCAAAGAAATATTCGACCGCGTCTTTTGATTTTTTCATGGCTTCCGCGAGAATTTTCGGATCTTTCTTGACTGCGTCGGCGGCGTCTTTGCCGTCGGAAAGCGTGATGATTTTCACGTTCATGCCGTTTTCAAAGCAAAGATCCGCACTTCTTCCGGCCGCAAGCTGTCCCGCGCTGTCCATGTCAAAAAGCATCGCGACATTCTGCGTATATCTTTTGATGATTGCTATATGTTCCTGCGTCATGGCTGTTCCGGATACTGCGACCGTGTTTTCAATTCCAGCCTGAGACGATGCGATCACATCCATGTTGCCTTCGACAATCAAGACATAGTTCTTTTTCTTGATCGCATTTTTCGCCTGTGACAATCCGTAGAGAATGTTGCTTTTGTGATAGACGATGGTTTCCGGCGTATTCACGTATTTCGCCTGCGATTCGTCGCCGCCCGGAGCGACACGCGCGGAATATCCGATCACATTTCCAAAGGCGTCTTGGATTGGAAACATAATGCGATCGCGAAAACGATCATAATAATTTTCGGTGGCATGTGACAAGTGGCCGGAATTGGAATGATCCTGTTTCTTGTCGTTTGTTCCTTGTTGTTTTTCTACAAGAAGTCCGGTTTTGAAAATTTCCTCAAGCGTATAGCCTCTCTCGGTAAGGAATTTCAAAATGTTGCGCCAGCCGGCCGGCGCATATCCAAGGCGGAATTTTTTGATGCTTTCATCTTCAAGTCCGCGGTCATGAAGATACTGCAATATTTTTTTTCCGCCCGAACTTTTCCAAAGCTGAGTTTCATAGAATTTAGTTGCAAGCTCAATGGCAGATAGCACTCTTTTTTTGGCATCCGTGTTCTGAGATTTGTATTCTCCAAGCTCAACCCCAGCTTTTTCCGCAAGCAATTTCAGCGCTTCGCGAAAATCCATGCTTTCGATTTCCTCGATGAAAGTGAAAATATCCCCGCCTTTTGCGCATCCGAAACAGTGAAAAATCTGCTTTTCCTCGTTGACCATAAAGGACGGGGTTTTTTCATGATGAAAAGGACACAAACCCTTCCAGTTTGCCCCGGCCTTCGTCAGCCTCACATATTCGCCGACCACATCGACGATATTGAGCCGTGATTTGATTTCTTCGACATTGTTATTCATGTCTTCAGACTAGAAAACTTTGACAAAAAACGCAAATTCCCACGAAATTACAAAATAAGGATGAAAATACAAATATACAAAAATATGCCTTCCCTTTCAGCGAGATCTGATCTTATTCGTACTCTTGTAGGGATATAAGAAACTTCTTTACTTTTGCGAGAGGCTTGAATTTGAGATATGTTTTTTTGTCGTCCTCGCTGCCGTAAAGAGATGCCCGCGTGGCTGCATAGCCCTTTGGAATGAAAAGACTGTCGAAACCGTAGCACCTGTCGCCTTCTGGTCTTTCGGCAATTTTGCCATCCAGTTTGCCTTCAAACAATTTCAAAATTTTGCCGTCACAATATCCGTAAACGCATTTTGCAACCGCTTTTCTGTTTCTCCCGTCTAACATCGAACAAATTTTTTCAAGCGGCATTTTTTCTATAAAAAAACGGATGAACGGTCCGGGCAATCCTCCGAGCGCTTCAAATTCCAGCGAAACATCCTCGACCAAAACAGGCTTTTTGACTATTTCATAAGCCTGCTTCACCTTGTGCTCGACAATTTTTCGAAGATCAAGCGACTGAATTTCATCAAGATCTATCTTTTGATGCTTCACCGGAAAGCCCAGAAAATTTTCAAGATATTCCGCTTTTCTGGCGTTTCCGGTGATGAAAATGATTTTTTTCATAATAGCCGGAAGCAAATTACTGCTGCTCAGCCGGAACGCTGTTTTCCAACAGCAGACTTCTGTACAGATTGATGTTTGCAAGCCAAATGATGGGGATTGCTACCAATATTCCCACTCCGAAGAGAAGAGCCCCCAGAATGAATATTCCGAACGACACCAGAATAAAACCGAGCAGCGGCCATTTTATCCCGCGCGTCAAAGACGTACTCTGTTTCATAGCTTCGCTTATATCAAGATCTTTATCGACAATGAGAGGGATGACAAACATGAAACGCAACGCAAAATAGATGCCGGGGATGATGAACAGAATCAATCCTAAGACAATAATTGTGAAAAGAATGATTTCCGCGCCGAGCACGCGCCAAAAATATTTAAACTGCGTGAATATATTTTCTATTTTATTCTTCTTGCCGTCGTAATAATCGAGCAATATTTTCACGTATCCGCATATCATCCAAGCGCTCAAAAAAATTCCTGCAATACCCAGCAACATTCTGTCACTCGGACCTCCGCTCGGCAAACTTCCAATAATCAAAAATATGGCGGTAAGGCCCATAAAATACCAGAAGCTTTTCTTAACTTCCCTCCAACCGTAACCGAAAGAATTTTTAATCGGAACTTTTATTGTTTCCATAATATTTATTACAAATTACAAATTATAATTAGTTTTCAATAAAATAATTTTCTTGGCAAACAACCGATAAATATATTTATATTCAAAATTAGTTAATTTTGGCGGTGTGCTTTCGAAAAAATTCGAACTGATTTCGCCCAAAATTTATAGGGCGGGCGGAATTCCCCCCAGACCCCCCTTTCGCCCGCCCGCAGAAGCGACCCTTTCGGATTGGACGATTTCAAGTTTTTCGTTACGCTTTTAGCGGAACTCTGGGCTCCGCCCAGTTTGGCGGCAAATTCTTTATACCTTTTTTAATTTTATCTTTGTAAAGTCAATATCTTTCATATTTTTTGGTATTTCAAAATGACTTGATAGATTATCCCAATCCTTATCTCTTATTGTTCTGATCTCTCCCAAATGAAAACTAACCCACGATTTACCAATTTTTGAATCTGGTTTGACTTTCTTCAAGTTATTCTCGCTAATTGTTTTGTATTCTTGATCTAAATCAAAACCAATATATTTTCTACCTAATTTTTTTGCAGCTACTGCTGTTGTCCCAGTTCCTACAAAAGGATCTAAAACAATATCTCCTTCATCTGTTGTCATTAAAATCAATCTTTCTAACAAAGGAACTGGCAATTGGCAAGGGTGTTCATCTCTATATTTATTGTGTTTAATTCTATGAATATCAGTCCAGATATCTGACACTAATGGCCCAAATGGATGCAATCCTGCCTTTTTCCCACCATAATCTTTTCGTAAATAATCTGACTTTCTTTCTCTTTCGTGAGGCATTCTTATTTCATAAATTTTTGTCTTCTTAGAATCTTTTACATAAAACAAAACACCATAATGTGCGGGCTGTAAACTTTTACCCATTGGGGATGTTGGGGCATGCCATGCAATCCAGTGTTTGAAATGAGCGTATTCATTTAGAAGTTTAACGTAGTAAGAAAGCCACTTTGGTATATTGTGAACAAATATTGATCCAGTTGGCTTTGTTATTCTTACCATTTCCCCAATCCATTTATCGCACCATTCAATGTATTCTTTAAATTCAAGACTATCTTTATAACCGTTATATTTCTTTTTTAAATTAAAGGGCGGATCAGCAAAAGTCATATCAACAGAGTTATCTGGAATTTTTTTTAATAATTCTAGACAGTCGCCTTTAATTATTTTATTGGTATATTTATCGAGCATAGCCATCATTTTTTAAGTAATGTTTCTATCAGAAGTTTTTCGAACCTTTTTAACTCTTCCTTATGGAAAGTGAAAACATCTTCATAAGCTGTAACCATTCTTTTTAGGTCACCCTTTCTAACATACCAACCAATACCATCAACAAACCCTACAAACTTTGCATTTGGATAATGGGCCTTAATGAGTGAATCGATAGAAATCTCTGTTTTTGATTTATCGCCTTGACCGGATGAAGTAGTTACCAAAAATGAGCTTTCGGCAATAATTAACGGATTGTGTTTGTTTGGAATAATAAAATCCATTGTTCTTTTATTATCGGGGGCATTGTCAATGAGTTCGCTGAGATCGCCTTTTTCAAACGGTATTTCTAAATGATTCAAAATTTCTTCGATTAAAATTTCCGGATTATTTTCTTTCATTCCGGAATAACTGCCCTTTTCCTTGTATCTAATCAAAGTGTCGATCATTTCCGGCAATTCAAATTTTAGTTTTGAAATGCTTAGTTTCTTTAATTCAAATAGCGGAATAGTTTTTGTCAAAAACGGAACTGTTGAACCTTCAAAGAAAATATTTAAAATTCCTTTTCTGAAAAATTCATTTTCTTTTATAAATTTTGCGATTTGACCGTCCGACCATTCTTTCAGATTATTTATATCTTCATCCCTAAACCATTTGTCCTTATAAACCAACTTGCTCAATTCTGGATCATTAACAACCCTAATAATTGTAGTCAATCTCTTTAAAGTTTCGTTTGAAAATCCGGTCAAAGCGAGCAACGCTCTAAGACCGTTTTCTTTTTCAATCAATAGCTGTTCAAAAAATTCCTTTTTCAATCCCTGCGTTTCAATATTATTTTTCAATATCAAAAGCATTTCCTTTAACGAATTTAAATAACCTTCATATTTTTCTTCAAAAGCTGGATTGAAAAAATAAAAAGTATTTTTTTTAATCACGGTTTTAAATTTCAACTCGGTTGTAGGTTTTGTGTATTTCATAATGTTATTTTTGATTAGTAAAAAATAATATAGATTCTTCCTTCATTGTATTTTGTAGCCCCCGGATCGGCTTCTTTAAATTGAGTTCAAATTTCAGCCCTTGTTTTTCTCCAAGCTCAATCACCTTTGTTTCCAATCTCACACCATTTGTTTGAATATCGTTTGTACCAATAATTATAACAATAGGCGCGTCTTTCTTTGATACCCGTTTCATTTCGCCGAGGGCTTGATTCATTTTGTCAAAATAAATTTCCAGTTTATTTTCCACGCCTCGCCCTTGTAGGCCGATCATTTCTTGTCGCAAAACTTCCAGATCGTGGCCGAGATATTCTAATTGGGGCTGATCATTTTTTAAATAATCAATAGCAAAAGAATATGGCGGTGAAGTGATTACCGCGTCCACGCTATTATCACCAAGCGGCAAACTTAAGACGCTACCTTGAATAATTTTACTTTTTCCGATTTTTAAATCCATTTTTTGTCTTGCTTCTTGAAAATATTTTATCGTTGAAACATACCTGTCCAATACACGCGGAAAAAGTTTATCAACAGAAGAACTGCTCCGGCCGGCAAATCCGACGGTGTCTAAAAACGCTAATAAAATTATTTCATAATAGTTTCTTTTTTTGTCGTCTTTATTGTTTTTAAAATACTCTGGGACTTTATCTTTTTTCAATTTATCTAAAATTTCTTTTGGATTTTTGATAATTGACTCTAAAATTTTAATATCCAAATCTAAAGCAAATGTTTTAACTTTTCCCATTAGTTCACAAAATGGGCTTAAGTCGACAGAGATAGCGTCAATACCAAGCAAATTAGCTTCAACCGCAACAGTGGAGCTTCCGGCCATTGGATCAAGAACAACATGGTCTGGTTTTATATCAAGTATATTTAACAATGCCCTTATCAGTTGCGGGTGAAATTTTCCACGATATGGGAAAAGGCTATGAGTTGCATATCCCGTTGAATATTTTCCGTCTAAAAAGAAAATCTTTGTCCGGAAAGAACTATTTTTATGAACTTCTTCTAAATTTTGAAGATTGCACGTTTTATAATGAGCTGTTTCTTTTCCATCAACCAACTTAAAATATGCACTTCTTTTAACTAATTCTTTTTTTGATAAAACCTCATATTCCCACAAGGCCAAATCTAATTCAAAAACTTCATCAGTCCCGTCAATAAGCTGATAATTCCCATCAAACAACTTTTCAATTATTGGAGTATGTTTTTTCATAATTGCTTCGTAAGTTCATCAACACTTACACTTAAACCTTTTGCGATTTTTACAACTGTTTGGATTGAAGGTTTGGTAATAACATTTGTTTCAATTTTAGTCAGTGTCGTATAGGGAAGATCGGATTTTTCGCCCTTTCATCCTCAAACTAAACCCCGCTTCCCAAGCCTTTTTCCTTTCATTAATATGATAACAAATATAACCCAATCAATCCAATTACAAAAAAAGAAGCCGGATTTTGTCCGGCCCCTTCGGAGCGAAGATAAAAAATTCCAATTTGCGCCTAAAATCGGCTGGCGAGCCCTCGCAGAGGACGAGCCAACAAAGAAATTTCCTAACTGGCGGTGGGACTGGGATTCGAACCCAGGGTGCCGTTTCCGACACACTTGTACTCCAAACAAGCCCATTCGACCGCTCTGGCATCCCACCAAACTGTATTCGGTATTCTGTATTTGGTATTTATACTAGATAGTTTTTACTCCCACAAGCTGCATTTTTTCGCCGCCCGGAACGCTTCCGAGAACCATGATAACCTTATCGCCGCCCGCCAGTTCACCTTTGGATTTTCTGTAGTTAATCATTTCATCAATCGCCTTTAGTAATTCTTTTTCCTTCGTATAGTATCCCTTGGCTGCCCAAACCAGCGATAGTTGATTATAAGTCTTTTTTTGATTTGTGACAACAAACAGCGGCTTTTCCGATCTGAAATGCGACATAAGTCTGGCCGTAAACCCGGAAACGCTCGCCAGCATTATCGCCTTGATATTTTTGTCCTTTGCAAGTTCATATGCGCTTTTTACGATCTTTTTGAAATCATTTTCTACATCAAGCGCCAAAAGGTGTCTCACATCGTCAAACGGCGATTTTTCTGTATTTTCGATGATTTCCTTCATGATTCTGACGCTTTCCACGGGATATTTTCCGCTGGCGGATTCACCGCTGAGCATCAACGCGTCAGCATGATCCACGACAGCGTTCGTAACATCGCTCACTTCAGCTCTCGTCGGCCGCGGATTTTCAATCATACTGTTCAACATTTGCGTGGCAACAATCACAGGCTTCATGTTTTGCATGCTTTTTCTCACTATTTCTTTTTGAAAAATCGCCACCTTGCTTTCATCCATTTCAATACCAAGATCTCCGCGCGCAACCATGATTGCATCGGTATGATCTATGATCTCATCGAGATTTTTTATAGCCTCCTTCCGTTCAATTTTTGCCACAATTTGCGGCAAGTTTTCCTCGCGACCCAATATTTTTTTTATTCTGTCTCTCAGATTTTCAATATCGTCGCCGTTGGAAACAAACGACATGGCAACAAAATCAACATCGTTTTTCAGAGAAAATTCAAGATCTCTCTCATCTTTTTCGGTAATCGGGCTGATGTGAAGATGTGCATCGGGAATATTCACCCCTTTATGATTCCTGACCACCCCCCCATCAATTACCTCGCATAGCAAAACTCCGTCTTGTTTTTCTTTTACAATAATTTTCATAAGCCCGTCTTCAATCAAGATTTCGTTTCCGATTTCAATATCATCGACAATATCCGGAACATCAAGAAGAATTTTGCCTGAATTCAAAATTTTATCATTTGATGTTGTTTTAAAATTCAAAATTTCAAACTTAAAATCGGGATCTTTGGCCACATCACTGACCAAAACAAAATCGCCGGTTTTAATTTCGATATCCGATTGCACCGCAGTCCGTATGCGCGGTCCCTGAAGATCCGACATTATTCCGATCGGTGTTTTCAACTCTTCGGAAAGCTCCCTGATAATCTTGATTACATTGCCGTGCCACTCATAGCTTCCGTGCGAAAAATTGAGTCTGGCGACGTTCATTCCCGATTTCACCATTTCCCTTATAACCTCCTTCTTATCGGATACCAAGCCCAGGGTTGCAACTATTTTTGTTCGTTTTTCCATAATTTTTATAACGACGATTTGTCTGTTAACAATTACCTCTCTATAATACCTGAAAATTGGCAGTTACGTAAAATCCCGCAAAAGGCGGGATTTGCGTTACGCTCCATCTAAAATTTCATGTACTATTTTATAATCTGTATGCCACCTATAACCAGCAACGGTTTCATTTCGCCCTTCGCGGCATTAACGGCTCCAATTATTGCAATAACGATAAGTGCTACTATTCCTATCGGAAGAATTAAAAACCAACCTAGAATTGGGATGATTGTTCCAAACGCATTCACCGCAATTACAAAAATGAGGAGAACAAGATGCTGATTGGCATGAAACATGGCAAACTTACTTTCTTTGGCATCCGTAAGAAGAGGAATAAAAAACAAAATTGGCAACACATATCCTATCACTGCCATCAGTTTGTTCTTTTCGACATCCGAAGCTTCGGCTTTTTGCTCCGGATTTGACCCGGTGGATTGTTCTTTTTGCTGTTGATCCTGCTCTTGTTTTGGATCCTGCTGCGGATTGATACTTTCTTCCATAAAATTGCGTGATTTTTAATATTTAATACTTGTTTTTATAATTATAACACACTGCGGCAATTAGAACAAAAATGACCTGTTTTTGCCCTTATCGAGCCATTTTTTCATTTAAAAACCAGTTCTTCAATTTCCCTCATTATATCTTCGGGAATAGGATTGTTTTGGAGACTTACACCGGGATATCTCCAGGCTGAGATTATATTAATTTTCCTATTTATCAATTTCATCAGTTGCTGAGCTTTTTCATTTTTTAATTTCCTGATTTGTTTTTCAATTTTTTTTAGATCATTATTTTTTGATTTTTGATTTTTGATTTGATATAAAACCCATATTTCCTGGGACCATGTCTGCTCCTTTGAAGCTTCAGCAGAAATTGCCTTTGTATTTTTTTTGCTTTTTTTAATGTTGCCAGCCGGCGTCATTGCCGCAACGGTATTTGGCGCAATTCCCGTTTCAATTCTTTTTGGATTTCTGATAACGCCGAGGATTTTTTGTTCGGAAAGCCCGTAATAGCGCATCTTTTCCTGTACATGCCGCGTCCAGTAATACTTGTCGGTATTTTTAGGTTTTTTCCACTGCATGATAGTTAAATCAAAATGCAAATATCAAAATAAAAAATTTTGCGCCGCTTCGCTTGCAATTTATTTTAAAAGTCGTCCCGCGAAGCGGGACTCCTTAATTCCGAATTTTGATTTTTGAATTTTGAATTATTTAATATTCATTCCCCGAAGCGCTACGATTCTTTCTTCAATCGGCGGGTGAGTCATGAAAAGTTTTGAAACCTTTTTGCCTTTGAAAGGATTTGCGATATAGAGATGCGCGGTTGCGCGATTTGCCGCTTCAAGCGGTTCCTGATCCTGCGAAATTTTTTCCAGAGCTCTTGCAAGACCTTCCGGATAGCGCGTCAGAAGCGCACCGTCTGCATCAGCCAAAAATTCGCGTTTTCTGGAAATCGCAAGCTGCATCAGCATTCCCGCAATCGGCGCAAGAACGGAAAGCACGATTGCGGCGATCATCAGTATTACCCCTAACTGCCCGCGATCGCGATCATCGCTCTTTCCTCCAAAAAATGCCCAGTGCCTGAACCAGTCCGCAAGAAGAGTTATGAATCCCACCAGAACAACAATGACGGTTGAAAGCAGAATGTCGCGATTGCCGATATGCGAAAGCTCATGCGCCAAAACGCCTTCAAGCTCAACCTTTTCCAGTTTGTCCAAAAGCCCCGATGTCACACAGATCACTCCATGCTCGGGATCGCGACCGGTCGCAAAAGCATTGGGCGCGCTGTCTTCGATGATATATATCTTCGGAACCGGAAGTCCGGCCGTGATGCAAAGATTTTCAACGAGATGATAAAGCTCGCGCGCGTTGTCATGCGTGACTTCTTTAGCCCCACTCATGGAAAGCACGATTTTGTCACTCCACCAATAAGATCCGAAACTCATAATAACGGAAAAAATTACTGCACCATAAAGAATCGCGCTGTTTCCCATCGCATTAGCAAAAACATATCCCACACCTATCACAAACACCAAAAATCCCGTGATGTACACCCACGTAAGACGCGTATTTCTGTCTGATTGATTGTATAATGTTGCCATAACCAAAAGACACAATAATCAAGAATCAAGATAAAAACTAAACGGTATCCAATGATTGATTATAAAAATACAAAAAATTTTTTGCTATTTTGTATTTTGAAAGTTGAAACTTGAGATTAGTTTTATTGTTGTTTTTTGTGCTCTGCTTTTGAAACCGATTAACTTCAGAATTTCACTTCAACATTGGATTTTTCGGATTCATCAGCCGCAAAAAACTCGCGCTTGGTAAACTTCAGCATCCCGGCAATCATGTTTGTCGGAAAAACTTCGAGCTTTGTGTTGAAGTCACGGACATTCGCATTATAGAATCTTCTCGCTGCTTGGATTTTATCCTCGGTATCCGTCAATTCTCGTTGAAGTTCCAAGAAATTTTGATTTGCCTTGAGCTCTGGATAATTTTCCGCGACCGCAAACAAAGATTTCAGCGTCCCGCTAAGCATGTTTTCAGCTTGTTCCTTCTGGATTGGACCCTGGGCTCCCATGGCGGCAGTTCTTGCCTCAGTCACTTTTTCAAACAATTGTTTTTCGTGCGCAGCATATCCTTTGACCGTGTTAATCAGATTCGGGATAAGATCATATCTTCTTTTGAGCTGCACGTCAATATCGCTCCAAGCCTCATCGACCCTGTTTTTAAGCGTTACAAGGCTGTTATAGATTAAAATAACCCCTCCCGCCAAAACCGCCGCGATAATCAACAAAACAATTCCCATATTCATATTTTTACGCCCGCCGGCCTTTGTATCTTTACAAAAACCGTGGATTTTAATGATATAAATCAATTATACATCCAAAACAAATCTATTTCAAATGCAAAAAATATGTTATAATATAATCATTAGAACACATTAATATTAAATTAATAAATTCTGCCATGGAGTATAATGTTCCTTACGCAATTTTTATTATTCCGGTCGCCGTTGCAATAATTGTCCAAGCAATAAAATTCACAATCTATAGCCTAAAGCACGGCTGGAACATTCGCTACGCTTTTACCCACGGCCACATGCCTTCCTCTCATACGGCTTTTGCGATCTCTCTTATGACTTCCATTGCCATATATGAAGGAATTCGCAGCGGCTCTTTTGCGGTAGCTTTTGCCCTAGCTTTTCTCATAATCGACGACGCAACGCGCCTTAGAATGCATCTCGGAGATCAGGGAAGATATCTCAATATGCTCGTGCAGCAGCTTAACATAAGCGAAAAACAGTTTCCGCGTCTCAAAGAAAGAACCGGACACAGGGTAAGCGAAGTTTTGGTCGGAGGAATGCTCGGATTCCTTCTGACGATAGCTTTCGTCGCCCTCTTTTCCTAAAAGTTTCCGCATACAAAACCGCCTTAAGATTTTGGCGGTTTTTTGTGTTGAAAATTTGATATTTATATTCTTTGAAGTTCTTCTTCAACTATCTTGCGATCATTCCACGGCACGCGTTTTTTCCCTATCGCCATTGTTTCTTCCGCGCCCTTGCCCGTGATCACGATAAAATCTCCCGGCTTGGCAAGTTTGAGGGCTTTTTTAATAGATTCTCTGCGGTTTAAAATTTTCCAGAAATTTTCATTTTCTCTCTTGCTTTTTATGCCTGCGACAATTTCCTCCATGATCTGCGCCGGATCTTCTCCATACGGATCTTCGTTGGTCACGATTACATAATCCGCATGATTTGAAACGATGTTTCCCATTATCGGGCGTTTTCCTCTGTCGCGTTCTCCGCAAGCGCCAAACACCGCGATGATTTTCCCCACGATTGAATCTTTGGTTGAAGATTCAGCTTTCTTTATCTTTCCTATAAGTTCATATAGTTTTTCCAAGGAATCCGGCGTAACCGCGTAATCAATCACAATATTAAATCCCTTGTCATTTTGCACAAATTCAAATCTTCCCGGTATGTTTTTTATCTTCTCAAGAGCTTTGCTTATCGTTTCCAGTGTTATTCCTTCTGAAACGCCAGCGCACGTCGCGGCAAGCGCGTTTTCAATATTAAACTCGCCCGGAAGCTGCAGCCGGTATCCGATATTTTGTATTTGATATGAAGAATTGTTCATGCCCAAAATTATGTTTTCCGCTTTTATAATTTTCAATTTTGAATCATAGTTTTTTGCATTTTGGTTTTTTGCGGTATATCCGAATTTGTTGCTTACGGAATATTTCAGATAATTTTCCGGATTTTCCATGTCCAAATTAACCACGATTGTTCCGTTATTTCTTGAAACCATTTTAAAAAGTTTTTCCTTGCTCTTGGCATATTCTTCCATCGTCTTGTGATAATCCAAATGTTCCCTCGTGACATTCGTGATGACGGCAATTTTATATTTCACGCCCCAAACCCGGTATTGATCAAGAGAATGAGACGACGTTTCCAAAACAAGATACTTGCAACCGGCACGGACAGTTTTTTTTATAAACTTCTGCACGGCAAAAGATGACAGCGTTGTAAATTTTGTATCGTTAACCCATTTTTTATCGCCAATCTTAAAGTTTATCGTCGAAGCGACTGCAACCTTATTTCCAGCTTCTTCCAAAATTTTGGCAATCATCTGAACCGTCGTCGTTTTGCCGTTTGTTCCAGTCACTCCTATGACTTTCAATTTTCCTGACGGAAAACCATATACTATATTTGCCAATACAGCTTGCAGAAGATGATATATATTCTTTATGCCTTGCGGAACTAATTGCTTTATTCTATGCATAAATTTAAAAATATTTAAGCATTAAAAATCATTAAAAACGTTGTTTAAAATTCAAAATCAAAGCCTTAATATATTGCAAAGTTCTATACAGCCAATACCTCCATTGATTAATCACAATATCATAGCTTCCGGGAAAAACAACTGGTTTTGTTTTTTGCGAAAATCCCAGCTTGAACCTTGTAATCCCTTCCCATGAATTTGACTTGCCGATTGCAGCTTGTTCTTTATTGCTGATTTTAACTCCGCCGAAGTCATAGAATCTGCATCCTCTTTCCTTTGCATCCAAAATTGCCTGCCAATGCAAAATATGCGGCGCCATCACATTACGATGTTCATTTCCTGACGCACCATGCAAATAGGTCGCAACATTTTCATAAAATAAAACCAGATTGGCAGCAATAATTTTTCCGCCGTACTTTGCGGCGTAAATTTTGAGCATTTCTTTTGGCAAACTCTCAACCATTTTTCTGTAATATTCTTCCAGATGAGTTTTTATACCCTGCCTCAACGCCATCTGCTTTGTAAGTTTCAGGAATTCTTCAACATAATTTTCGCCTTGTCCTTGTCGTCTGCCGCTTGTCACTATTTCCACTCCTTGCTTTTTCGCAAGCCTGATGTTATATCTCGTTTTGGATTTCATATCTGCCAATAGTTCTTGTTCCGTTTTCGCAATATCAATAATAAAATTTTCCCTTGGCTGCATGTCATGCGGCGCCTTGACGATTTTGTAATTTGCAGCGCTTTTCGCCGATTTCAATTCTTCTTCATCTTTTGGTTCAATCCTTATCCAACCGGCCTTGTTTTTTCGAGCCAAATCAATAAGCTCCTGCATTTTTCCTGTTGCTTGCTTCTTGTCACATGCCGCCGTCTTAAGTCCTCTTGAAACATAAAAATACCCACCAACTACCGGCAATCTGTGTTCAATCGCAAAAATCGGCCCATTTTGAGCGCTAACCTCAAAAATACGCCTTCCGGCCGCTTTTTGAAACTGGGCCCATTCCCTGGACTGCAAAAAATGGCTTATTTGAGCCTCTACCAAATTCTTGCCGGTTTTTGAAGAGTCTTTTTCCATGGCTACAGTATAGCAAGAACTTTCGTTTTTTGGAATTTATCTTAATATACTACAAAAAACAAGCCAAAGGCTTGTTTTTTGTTTTGCTATCTCTATTATTTATTTTCTAATCTATACTCCTAAACGCAGAAAAACATGAACTTGACACCGTCACAATTATCAACATGAATAATATTATTTGTAATAATATTGTACAAATAGTCCACAAGCGAATGAAAGACCGCCACAAATCCACTTGCCAAAAGCAAAGAACAACCACTAAAAACTAATCCTTAACGCATCTGACAGATATACCATGATAATAAGAGGTAGTCGAAGTATTAAAAGGATCCCCACCAAAATAACCAAGGCTCCAAGACCTAAGTTCGTCGCTCCAATTATCTCTAATAACATAATCGGTTATATAATGGGCAGACGAAAGAAACCCAGCCAATTTTCCTATTAAATTGGCGATATTTCCGAAGTAAAATGTCATCTCAAAACGCCCCGCCGGGACTGCATTAAATCCGCTCTCGTTTGTTCCGTCATTATAAGGAGACTCCCAATAATCACTGCTTTTTAGTTCCTGAGCGGAATAATTTTTTTGCAAAAGAACAAAATCTTCATTAAGACATCCCACCCTACCGGAAGGAATATGCCATCCGCTAGGACAAATTCCCTGAATTTTTGCTAAACATTGGAAGGCAGGGAGTGAGCCATCCAACCCCTCAATGGCCACTTTAGCGTCATAATAATGGCCGAATGGCGAATCACATTCGTCAGGATATTGCGCACTATTACATTCATAAACTCCGGAAGTTATATCGCTTCCGTCTGGGAATTTTTTCGTGCGCAGATTCTCCGCAAACCAGCATCGATCACCGATTGCAACTACGGGATAAACCATTTCTTCATCACCTCTTCTGTCAACAAATTCGGTCAATCCTCCGCACGGATCTCGTAAAACAGAAACTTCAACCGCTCTTATGGTGTTTTTATATGTTCCGGCAGATTTGATAAGTCCGATTTCATTAAGAGAAGTATCGCAGGTATCAGATTGATTACCATCTTCATCAAAAAAAGTTAATTCATATGAAGAACCCGCAATTACATCATCATCAACTTTGACTTTGGCGTATCCATCATCGTCATCGCATGAATATACACCGGTAAAAGCATCATCTAATGTGGCGTCTGGTGCAGTGACGCTGTTTATCAGTTTTATGCCCAACTGAGCTCCGGTATCTGCTGTTTGATAGGCTTGTGTTGAAGAATCTGTTGCGCTTGAACTCTTTCTTTCCAGAATTGTGGTGGTTGTCATGGCAACCGAAATAACCGCCATCATGGTAAGTATTATCAGCGCGTATGCGAGAATGGAACCTTTTTTTGTTTTCATGGTTTAACTTTAGACGTCTGATTGCCAGTTTTTTGAACAATTCGACGCTTGGTTGCATATGGAAAAATCATATATTTTTCCATAAGATAATTATATCAATCAATATATTTAATATTCAACCAACTCTTTTCGTTTAATTCTTACATTAGCTACAATAAATATTTTTACGATAATCGCGCAAATTGTTTTTATGTCTGAAAAATCCGGCGCACGTTTTCAGCTCCAGCGATTTCATGCATTCAAACATCTGACATATCGCAAAAATGATCGCTTCATATTAGTTGATATCCATTTCAATCGCCCTGACAGCCCCCCTATATATTCCGATTGATTTGATATAATCTATCACGACATGCCCTGACGCGTCCCTAATATAAGCATCGCATGGCAGTTTATTTCCATCGGAGTCGTGGAAAGAAATAATATAGTAGGATCCATCTCCCAGACCGCTGCTCTTTATGATTTCTCCCGGATTTTCATTGCCGCATGAAGAAAATATATCCCGAAATCTAGGTGTCCCGGCAATAGAATATTCATTTATCTCTTTGAGAGCAGCGACAATTCCGCTGTCAGCTATCTGATATGCCTGCGTGGAAAACTGTGTGGCGCTCGCGCTTTTCTTCTCGATTGCCGTGACAACCGTTATCGCCGCAGCGATCACAAGAAACATTCCCAAAATTATCAGCGAGTAAGCAAGAATGGATCCGTCTTTATATTTTTGATTCATCTTTTTGTTTTATGGCTCACAAACTACGATATTCCAGAAAGGGGGTGGCAATACGGTGCCTATGCTTGGTGGAAGCGGGCAAGGAGTGCGGGTATACCAACTTCCATTATTCGAACATGGCGATCCGGCGCTTGGACAGTTATCGCCACAGCATCCAAGATATGTTCCTGACGGCTCAGACCCTGAAGTAGGTATTTGGCGCCAATGATAAGTAAGGCATGCCTGAGTGTTGCAGCTGCGCGTATCTGCTCCAGCGCAGTTTGTTCCTCCACAAGAAGGTGCTGGATTGGTACATGTTCTCGTTTGTATTCCTCCGCCACAAGCAACACTACAAGCACTCCAAGCAGACCATCCTCCATTAACAGGGGTGCAGCACGGCTGTGCGTTGCAAGTTTCAGTTATCGTTCTAGTCTCAGATAAAGGTTCTACGCAATCATTTCCTCCACATGAAGGTATCGGATTAGTACATGTTCTGTCTCGCCGCTGCGTTTTCGTCCTTTCTCCGCCCCCACAAGATTCACTACACTCGCTCCACTCCGTGACATCATACCAATCTCCCCAACCACTAACACCTCCATCGACAGGAGTGCAACTGGATCCCAATATACATCTTACGGAAAGAGCCGAGTTTACTGAAAGTCCTTTGCGATCAATGTCTCCATGTGCGCTGAAAATCGTTCTTTTTATTGACTCATCAGCTCCATCAAAATTGGATGTCCAATACGATTCACTTATACCCAGGTCTTCAAATGATCCGCTGGAAAAGTTGCCTGCCATGGGCGCGTTAAAATGATAAGTATTTCTTAATATTGTTCCTGCCGGATTGCAATCGAGTCAACCTCTGTCTTCATCACATGAATTTGATCCCGCCAAAAATTGTTCAAGGATGCGAAAATCTTCATCGGTCGGAATTTCCCAGCCATCCGGACAAATACCTTGTGTTCTTTCATTTCCCGGTATATTTTCTCCACATACCGTCTGATCCCACTGGTACAATCCGCCATAACTATCACAATTTTCTTCATCGTTGCCATAACAGTATTTCTCGATATTTGAACAGTTGCTTTCTTGAGCACCTAATAATGTGTTTCTGAAATCACCAATGTTGAGATTTTCTTTGAGCCAACATTGACTTCCTATGGCAACAGTCTTGTAATAGGAATTTCCTTCCAAATCAACATTCGGTCCTCCGTCATGAGAAACTTCTGTTATTCCTTTGCACGCACCCAACCTCAAAACAGAAACCTCGACAGCTCTCACGGTGTTTTTGTATGTGCCGACAGATTTGATAAGTCCGATTTCATTAAGAGAAATATCGCAGGTATCAGATTGATTACCATCTTCATCAAAAAAAGTTAATTCATATGAAGAACCCGCAATTACATCATCATCAACTTTGACTTTGGCGTATCCATCATCGTCATCGCATGAATATACACCGGTAAAAGCATCATCTAATGTGGCGTCTGGTGCAGTGACGCTGTTTATCAGTTTTATGCCCAACTGAGCTCCGGTATCTGCTGTTTGATAGGCTTGTGTTGAAGAATCTGTTGCGCTTGAACTCTTTCTTTCCAGAATTGTGGTGGTTGTCATGGCAACCGAAATAACCGCCATCATGGTAAGTATTATCAGCGCGTATGCGAGAATGGAACCTTTTTTTGTTTTCATGGTTGAATTTAAGCAATTCCATCACCAATTTTGCAAGGCAAGGGATGTTTTTGTTTTTATTGGATAAAAATGAATAATTCCTGTTGGTATTATACCAAAGTTTAGCAAGTATCCCAATATGCAATTCGTCATTTTTTCCCAAAACTTTTGAGCGCCATTTTCACGCGTTCTCCTATGCCTGACACTTCGGAAGGAACATTCTTAAGCATCTCGCGGCTTTCTGAAACAGAATAACCCATGGATACCAATGCTTCTAGCGCTTCACTATCGGCTGAAATTTTTTCTTTTTGATGTGTCGGAAGATCAGACACTTTGTTTTTGAGTTCAAGAATGACGCGTTGCGCGATCTTCTTGCCGATTCCCGAAACTCTCGTGAGGATTGACAGGTCTTCATTTAAAACAGCCGTCCTGATCATTTTAGGATCCGCAATAGACAATATTCCCAGGGCAGCTTTCGGTCCTATTCCTGAAATAGAAATAAGAAGCTCAAACATATCAAATTCTTCGAGCTCCAAAAACCCAAAAAGCGACAATGTGTCCTCGCGGACATACGTGTGCGTATATAATTCCACTTCACTACTTGAAGCGATTCTTCCAAGAGTATGCGCCGTCACCTGCACTTTATATCCGACATCGTTGACGTCGATAACTACATAATTGCCGTGAAAAAAAGAAATTTTGCCTTTAAGCTTCGCAATCATACCAAAAAACAAATTCGAATGAGCGGCTAGTATTGTTTACTCATTGTTCTTTGTCGTATTTATTACAATGTTATGCTTTTTGAATCACTGGCACTGTTTCCTCTTGTATCTTTTACCTCAACCTTGATTTTTACTGACGAGCCTGCATCTTCCGGTGAAATTGAATAAGAAGTTTTGTAAGGACCGGAGCTACTTTTGTCAATTTCATCCCCATCGACAAAAAATATAACTTCCTTTACATCAAACGGGGAATCGACATCCGCGGAAATCGAAAGCGAATCAGTACCGCGCGAGACGGAAAGTGAAATTTCCGGCTTTAAGTCGTCAAAATCACCATCTTCGCATTTTCTATCTGGAGCCGGACCCGTATCTTTCGAATCCTTATGCTCTTTTTTGAACCATTCTTTGACGCCTTTTTCCCAATTTTTAAATTGGGGATCATCTGAAGGATCCTTGGGCCTATCCCCTCGCGGATCATCCTTGTCCACATAATAGAGAATGCTATGAACATCCAAGAAATCTTTTTCTTTAACAAAAGATGAAGGGCATGCGTCACTCGCAAGACAGTACTCGTTTTTCTTCTCGGGAATCTTGCACACTTTGACATCCTTTTCCTTTCCCTCCTCTCCGTTCAGCACTTTTTTGCCGGCATCTTCTTTTTCATATTTTGGAAACTGTTCGACAGCATAATTTGCAAGGACCTGGTCCATGAAGTTTCTCCAGATAGGCGCAGCCACCACAACCCCATCGGCTCCTTCTTTCATCGAAGCATTATTATTGTTGCCCGCCCAAACTCCTACAGCAAGAGACGGGATATATCCAATTGCCCATCCGTCGCGAAATTCGTTTGTAGTTCCAGTCTTTGCAGCAACGGGCCTGTTGTCAAATCTGAAAGGATTATTCGTTCCGAAAACAGGAGCTCTGAGTTCATTCGTAGACATCACGTAGTCAAGAGCTGCCACATATTTTTCTTCGACAACTCTTATTCCATCGGAAGGTTTAAATTCTTCAAGAATTTTTCCATTTTTATCTTCTACGCGCAATATCGCAGTCTTGTCACGATGCACGCCTCCCGCAGCCAATGCGGCATAAGCATTGACATGGTCTATAAGCTTCACTTCTCCTCCTCCAAGCACCAATGAAAGCCCGTAGCGATCCGGTTCATTCAATCCGGTTATTCCCAATCCTTTCGCTATTTTAATGGAATCTTTCACACCAGCAAGGTAAAGCGTCTTTACTGCCGGAATATTGAGTGACATCGGCAATGTTTCTTTCATCTGAAGAGGGCCGCGAAACTTTCCGTCGTAGTTCTGCGGAGCATAGTCCTCTCCCGTATCGGTACTAAAATTTGTCGGCACGTCATACAGAAGAGTTTCCGGTGTGTAGCCTTTAGTGAAAGCGGTAAGATATACGTAAGGTTTAAATGAAGATCCGGGCTGGCGGTCTCTTATGCTCACATTGTCCTTGGGCTCGAATTTGCATGTTCTTCCTGAAATACATCCTTCGGGCTGAGAAGTGCCGAAATAGTCTTTGGAACCAACCATTGCGAGAATCTGCCCCGTCTTCGAATCTTGCGCAACAAGCGCAGCGTTGTAAGCATTGTAGGCAATGTTTTTCTCTACCCCTTCAGCCACTGCTTTTTCCGCCGCCTGCTGCATATCCCAATTAAGCGTCGTGTACACTTTCAGTCCGTTTTTTTCAACCGCCTGCTCGCCGTATTTGTCAGCAATATAGTCTCTCACATACATGACAAAGTGCGGTGCCGAAATATTGTCGCGCCTGGGACCTATTGTCGAAAGAATATCAACACTCTTGGCTTCATCAGCCTGCTCTTTAGTGATATACCCAAGATTTGCCATTTTATCGAGAGTCATTTCCTGACGAGCTTTAAGTTCGTCGGTATGACGACCAAAAGGAGAATAGTATGTCGGAGCGTTCGGAAGAGATGCCAGAAGAGCAGCCTCCGCAAGAGTTATTTCTCTTGCCGGTTTGTTGAAAAACGTTTGCGCCGCCGCTTCTATGCCGTATGAATTTGAACCGTATGGAATCTGATTGAGATACATTGCCAAGATTTCATCCTTATCGTAGCGCTGCTCTATTTCAATCGCCAAAATAACTTCTTTTATTTTCCTTGTAATGGTCTTTTCATCCGTAAGAAGAGCTTTTTTAATAAACTGCTGCGTTATTGTCGATCCGCCCTGCACTGCTCCTCTTCTAATCACATCTTTGAGTGCGCTGCGGATTATTGAGGTTATCTTTATGCCGTGATGAGAATAGAAATCCTGGTCTTCAAGCGCGATAGTCGCGTATTTTACAGTATCCGGAATTTGCTCGAAAGGAATAATAGTACGCTTTTCCTCCCCATGAATCTCATAGAGAAGATGTTCACCCGTGCGATCGTATATCTTCGTGGACTCGGGCACAATACGCTTCTCGACCGAATCCGAGCTCGGCAGATCCTTGGCGAAATAAATAAAAACTCCAGCCACGAAAAGAAATCCCGCGCCCCCCATATATAGAACTATTTTTCCGAAAAGTTTCCATCCTTTTCTTGGAGAATTCCTTTTGGGAATACGCGAAGATGTCCCTTTGAATTTTTGTGAAACGAATACCGGCAGCATAATATTAAAAATATCTTATGTTGTTATTATACCATTATACACTTTTTCAAAAAGTAGCTCCAGTATACACAAAGTTGGTTATTTTTCAAGAGATTATTTGATTTTTCACATTTTATCACCTGCATCAAACTTATCTTCTAAAAGATATTTGTGTTTTTCTTTTCCCAAAGGTTTAAAATAAAACTAAAATCAAGTTTTTCCATATCCTTAAGGTCTATAAGGCCTATTTCCATAAGATTTGCAAGCGTGTCCAAATTAACATCCTTAACAAAAGCACAGTTTTCCAAGCCATTTTCTTTAAGTTTTTCCATTATTATTGCTTGCTCTATATAGACAGTATCTTTACTCTTAGTTAAAATTTCCTTTCCTATCTGCCTGCGCATTCCATATTCATCATATTCTACTGCTGCCCCATGGATAAAACGATCATATCGCGAATAAACTTTTTCAAATCTTTCTATTGCAGGAGCCATTTCTGCCAAAATATTTTCTTCCTCCGAAAGCATATTCTCTCCCAGCATCTATGAAAGCATGGAAGAACTTATGCTTACATAAGCCAATTCTGCTATATCGGCATTTATTTTTTTCTATAAAGATCTTTTATTTTTTCCTTTGCAATTTGTGCTGGATTAATTATTTTTTCCGTATTGTTTCCGCGGCTTAATACAATCTCGCGCTTCATTTGGCGTAGTCGCTGGATTTTTTCCAAAGCATCGGCAGGATTTAATAGTATGTTCACGCGCTCCGGATTTTCAATTTCATCTATGCGTATCTCGCGATCTGCACTTGCTTTTTGAAGTATTGAATCAATAATTTTTTTGTCAGCAAAATCTTTAGATCTGCCAACAAATTTAGATAGCAATTCGCCTCTTATCTCACCAATTTCTGTATGTTTTTTAAAAGAAAAAGACTTATTTCTCGCACTATTTCCCCTTCTGGTTCGATTCCCACTGTTTCTTTGAAATCTTTTTTTCCCACTTCTGTTAAAATTCAGGATAAAATATTACAGAATTTATCGTTATACTCGTAATTTTTTTCCAACTTTTCGCCAAGCTTGTTTTCAAATTCCAAAACTTCTGATTTTTCTTCCTCAGTCAGTTCAATTCTCCTTATTTCTCCGCTTTGAATCTTTTTCAGCCTGTCAATTTCCGAATGCACTCTTAGAAAAGCTCTTTCCGGATAAAGAAACTCTCTTTCGTTTGTTTTTTTAATTTCAATGTCTTCAAAAGACATACATTTATTTCTGTTTTCAAAGTATCGGAAACACAAGATCAAACACTATTTTCACATTAAAGGCTTTTATAATTTATCAGCTGTAAATCGCTAATTACTTCATTGAAAGCGTCTGAACTTAAGATTTCTAACTCTTGTTCGCGCTGCCTGTTATAAGGATAGCTGCAGTTTCTGTCGAAATAACCAGGATGGCAAACAATTTCCGTAACGCGTTCTTTAACGTTTCTTAGCTCCTCAAAAAACTTTCCAAAATATTCTGGATGCCAACCCAAATAAAGATCAGTTGTTTTTATTTTCTTTTCGGAAAAAAATTTCCTATCTCCTTCAAAACGCGACCGTACCGGCAGAGAATATTTTTTGGCAACTTCAGCAACATTTTCTATATTCTCCGGCAAAATGTGGCAATGCTGATGACCATCCAAATGTGTTGGCGCTTTGCCAAATTTATCGGCAAATTTTTCAATTTGAAGCTCAATATCTTTTTGGCTAGCATTTCTGGGAAGTTCTAAATGAAGTCCAACGGAAATATGGAAAAGGCCGTTTATTTTTTCCGGTTCTATATATTCTCTGCCGACCATCACGGTTGTGCTTGCCACTATGCCTTTTTTCATAAGATCCAAAATGCCTTTATTGAAAAGCGGTGACAATCCCCAATCATCAGCGTTTATAATAAGCTTTTTCTTTTCGTACATTGTTCGAAACAAACTAAAAATTTCGGCTCATTACTTATGTGTATATCGAATATATGAGGTTTTGATAATAAAGAAAGAAAAGAATGTTTTTATCAGAATTGTCAATATATTTTTTCCTTGAAATTCGTCCATTTATATTGAACTTTTTCTTACTTAAATGTCACATCCAGACATTTTTAGCTCTTGAGTTTTTGATATGTTCCTATCTCCTTTCATTATCTTTGATACCATACGTGTATTATACGCTTTTTTCAAAGCAGCTCCAGTGTGCATAAGTTAATTATTTTTTGAGAGTTTCATTGTATTTTTGTAGCAATCTTTTTTGGGTTCAAAGATAGAAGTTTGCAATCTTACATCATATTTCAAAAATCAATTTTTATTTCTTTGCGACAAATAATCAACTATTGTCTCTCCAACATTTATTTGCGGATAGGTTTGTTCAAATCCCTTAAAGCGCGCGAAAGAGTTAACTTCAATCACCACATATCTTTTTTTAACCTTTAAAATATCTATGCCGGCATAATCCATTCCCATCTTATTACATACATCTTCTGCGAACCTTTCCATGGCAGGGTCTCTGTAAGCTTCGATTTTTCCCCCTAAAGCAAAGTTATTTCTCCATTCTCTTTTTTGGGCTGATCTTTTCATTATTCCCAGTGATTTACCACTGATTACCAAAACCCTAAAGTCCCCGTCGTTTTCTATGAACGGCTGATATATAAAATTCGCATTCTTTTTATTTTTTAAGAATTTTTTCAAGCTTTCATAATTTCCTAATTTCCAAACCTGTCCACCTAAACCGCCACCACTTTCTTTCACAACAAGCGGAAACTTGAAAGACGCTTTCCGTAAAGCTAAAACTACTTTTTCATATGTATTATCCGTCAAATGGAGAGTCGGGATGGAAGGAATTCTTTTTTTGTTAAAGATTATAGATTGGGTAAATTTATTATAAAAAGGATGTTCAAGAAAAAAATCCAAATTCATTGCAAAAAGTTTGCTCTCTTTTACCTTTTTTAAGATAACAAAAAATTCATTACTCAGATCAAAAGAGATTCTTTTTGTTGCCTTTTCCCCATTTTTAAAGTAATAACTAGGCGTATCAAAAAATACGGCAACATACTTTTTAAAATCTATGATTTTTCCACTTAAAATTAGCTCTCTTTTAAAAAAATTAATCGATCCCCATTTTACAAAATCATATCCAATTTTTTTCTTTTCTAATTCCTCCATAACTCGCAAAGTGGAATGTACTTTTTCATTTATGCCAAAAATTAAAATTTTTTTCATAACAAATTTGCTATTGTTTATCAATTAATATAAACAGGCACTGTCAGTAAACTTAACACTCATAGCTTACCTATTTTCAAGATCATTAAGGTCATTGTATCTATACCTAATTATTCAAGAATCCAAACGTGTTTCTTGTTTGTCGGATCATATTTACCGACTAAAAAACAACTCTTCATCCAGACTTCTTATTTTTACTCCCAAAAATCATTTTTCTGATTGTCCCTGTTTCGTTTTTTATCTTCCAAATACTCAAGTTCTTCAAAATCTACGATCTGTTTGAATCTGCCAAATCATTCTCATAATATGATGTCTGGAATCAAAATATTGATTTTTCCAAAATTCATTACAATTTATAATTAAATTATTTTTGTCTTTAATGTCTTTTGGCGCTTCTTTTCATTGCTAATTTAACTTTTACATATTTTTAAAAGTTCTATAAATCAAATTTCCATCATAATTTTTCAAAAAATTTCGATAAAATATTTTTTTGTGAAAAAAATAACTCAAAAACGCATTGCGCGCGCTTTTGTTTTATTATGAAAATCGATTAAAAGTTTATTTTGAATATGAGCAATTCTAAGTTTACTAATTCTTGCCCAACAAGCTTTTGAAAACACAGACTAAATCGCCATAAAAACGGTTTCTGATATCTTCTTGCCCTTTCGCAAAGTACATCCCGGGCATAGAATTTAGCTCGACTATCCATGGTCTCTGCTCTCGATCGAACATTACGTCAAGCGCATATATCTTATGCTCAAACCCCGAAAAAAGCATATTGGCTTTTTTTATTATGGGAAACAAATTTTGCGGAAGCTTATTGATGGGTACTATTTCCATGCTGCCTCCCTGGGCCAAATTCGCAAGCAAGCTTCCTGAGGCAGGTTTTCTATAATATGAATAGGATATTTTTTCATCTATTAAGACTAGCCTCAGGTCATGAACCCCCCTCATTACTCCCGGAATTCCATTTGAGGAATCTATAAAATCCTGCAACATCCAATCCGCTACCTTAATTTTGGCTTTTTTTATGCCAGCCATGATTTCTTTTTTGGTTCCTATGAAAACGTTTTCTCCGCCGCTGAGATTGACCGGCTTAAGAACCAGCTTCTTGTTTGCAGGCATTTTCTCAAAAGCACGCGACAAATCCTTCGCATCTCTTATCAGTTTATTTTTCTTGCACCATTCAGGAAAAAGCATGCTTATGACAAATTTGTCATCCACAATTTTGGAAAATTCCATGCAATTAAAGAACGGATAGTCTGCTCTTATTCGGGAAATTTTCATAAAAGCTTCCGGGATCGATTTTGTTTTATCATAGACAAGATCCGGCTTTATGTTATATGCCCTTTTCCATTTTTTGTTTTTTGTATCAAAAATCCAAGCATATTTGAAAATTTTATTCTTATAATCGTACCAATCGTAAGATGCACGGTACACATCTATTTCGTTTTTTCTGCATATGGAATAGAAATACTCATAAGAATACATATATTTATCATCGGAAAACGGCTTGCTTATCCATCTTTTTTCTCCGAATAAAACCATTATCTTTTTCATTTCGCGTGTTTGAAAAAATTAATCAAATTATTGAAAAAATATTCACGATAAGCCAGTTCTTCTTTTTCCAGAATTATCCCGGGACGCGAGTTCATTTCAATTATCCATGGTTTACCACTGTCGTCTATTATCATATCTATGGAATACAGTTTGTTGCCATATTTCCGCAATTTTTTCCGAATTTTCGCAATAAACGAAAAGACAGATGCCGGAAGTTTTTTCAACAGAACGACTTTTATTTTTCCTCCCTTCGAAAGGTTTGCGATCAGGCTATTTTTTTGCGGTATCCGGAGAAATGCATAAAACGGTTTTTCATTTATTACAATAACGCGCAGATCATGAGCGCCTCTTACAAAACCATCAATCCCTCGCCTTGCTTCAACAAGTTCCTGCGCAAAAAAAGGATAATTTTTCGCGTTCACTTTGTCCTTGTCAAATATTTCAATTCCTTTCCCGCCTGAACCGGTAAGAGGTTTTATGATAACTCTTGCGGAAGACAGGCTTTTTATTTTTCCAAAATCTTTTTTCCCCGAAACCAACACGGCTTTCGGCGAGAAATCTTCAAATTCTTTGTAAGAAAACCACTTATTGCTTAGTAATTCACTTAATTTCAAGGAATTATAGAAAGGATATGCGAAGGAGATTTTCTCCCTTTTGCGCATTAATTTTTTATCCAAATAAAAGGGTGATTTGTCGTAAACGATATCTGGAATGATATTTTTTTTCCAAACCCATTCTCCGTCAACAAAAAACTGCGCGCGCTTAAAAACTTTATTTTTTTCATCAAAATAAGAGATGGGTGTCCTGCAAAAAACTATACCCCGGCTATCGCCGTACGCATACAAATCTTCATATTCGGTCAAAATTTTTGCAAGCTTGTTTTTTCGATTCTTGCCAAAAAGAATCAATACGGTTTTTTTGCGCATATTTCCGGACAATATCACTTGCTAACATCGATCAAAAATTTACTCAGATTTCGCTTTCCTATTATCATGGGATAGTTCAACTGGACCCTGCCTGTAATGTTTACTTTGGCATTTATCATCAAGGAATCTAAAACAAAGTTTATTTTTATTGCAGGGCGAATGGAAGATCCGCTGGATGAAAAAATTACAGATACATCCTCAAGATCAGGGATTGAATTTTTATATTTTTCCATAATATCCTTTTTAATACTTGCTTCATTTTCAGGCAGTATCTGATATTGCGACAGATCTATTTTTTCAAAATCTTCAACTGTTTTTTCAAAACCCAGCTGCTTTGCCAGCTCAACATCGATAGAAGAAGAATATGCTCCCGTGTCGATTTTCGCTTCGACTTCAACTTCTTTTCCTTCTTTTCCGATGAGTTTTACCTTTTCGACCGTGCCGATTACTCTGCGTCCGGAAATATCCTCAACCTCTTCTTCAATTTCTCCCCCGAAAACATCCCGGCCGACACGCACGCCCCTTTCTGCCGTTTTGATGTTAAGACCTCTTATTCTCTCAAGTCTCTCTCGAAGCCCTGAAAGATTTGCAATCTGAATTGAAAGCCCCGGCCGCGCGTTGATCTCCAAAAACACCGGCCCTCTCTCGCGATCAATTGCAATATCAGCTCCGAGATAGCCCATGCCTGAAATTTCCTGCGCTTTGACTGCTAAGAGTAAAATATCTTTCCAATATGGAATTTTTATTCCCGAAAGCAACATTCTTGTTCCGGGAACATATTCGATTATCCTGTTTTTTCCTTGAACTGCAGTTGTCGTTACGCCTGTCGCCAAGTCTATCCCTACCCCGATTCCGCCAAGCTGCAAATTTGCTTTTCCTCCGGATTCTTTGGTTGGAAGACGCAGCATCGCCATCACGGGAATCTTGTTGAAAACGATGACGCGGATGTCCGGAATCCCCTTGTAAGTATAGGGCTTGAAAAGCTTGAGAAGCGTAAGTCTTTCCTCGAAAAACGCAATATCAGGAAGATTGGAAAGTGAAAAGGCGCCGTCTAAAATATTGAGGATGTGTTCCTTGAGATCATCTACGGTAACAACTGTACCATCCGCCTTTATCCATGCATTCTCATCATCGTTTCCGCTAAGTCCGCCGTACCATCCCATCTTGAAGCGTGAAGCATTGCGGGAAGGTTTTTTCTTGCCGTACACGACCAAAATGCCTCCGCCGCCATACCCGCGGTTTGGCTTCAGCGCAAAAGAAGAAGGCAGCGAAGACCAATCAAATTTATTAAGCTCTTCGACAGAACGTATTTTGGCGATCAGCTTCGGCACCGGAATTTTACCTTTTTTAAGAATGCGCTTGCTAAGAAGTTTTTCGTCGGCAATACGCTTGGCTCTTTTCTTGTTGTAGGGACGGATATAGTGAAGATTGCGCGCGTTCATCCCTAATATTTTTCTGGAATTTTTGATGTATTTAATATACTCTAACATTCTTGCTAAGATTATAGTTTATATTGAAGTCATTAGAGTGTTTATTCTCATTGGAGTTATTGTTAAAATCAAACAACTCCAATAATTATAATTTCACTCAAGTGTCCTTGCCAAAATGAAAAATTTTGCAATTTATTTAAAATTTTTGAAAACCTCCTTGAACCTGAAATATTCACTCAATCTTAAGCCGCCCCATTTGCCGAGAGCAATATTGACCGGTATTGTCAACAAAACAAGCCAGGGATAAGCAATAACGCCTTTTATGAGAACAGACCAGCTCGCCAGATAATACCCGGCGATGGAGATAACAAGCGTTTCAACCGCCAAAATAAGAGCGATCTTGTTTCCTTTTTCAATTTGCGTCGCCACAAACTTTTCCACGATGCTGATCATAATGAGTATCGGAAATATGGAAACTGAAGCAAGCCCGGTCCTTTGCATCGACCCGCCAAACGTAAGCAGAATCAAAATCACAAAAGCTATTATGCTTAGCGTTAGAGCGACTCTCGGAAGATAGAGAATGCGAAGGCTTTTAAGAATGAAACGCGCCAGCATTCCCACAAGGATCACGCTCACAAAAATCGCGACCCCGTAGCGGAGACTCGGAATCGCAAGGAACGCGAAAGTGACAATTGCAGGCGTATAGATGCTGAACGCTTTGATTCCGATAACCTGGCGAAAAAACGCAATTAGAGTGACAATAATCGGAAGCATAAGCAGTAAAATGACCGTATCGAGCGGCACTCCCTGCTGGACAAGATAACTGATGAAAGAATTGATGTTTTCCATAAATTTAAAAATTTAAATTAAAAATTGGAATTATTTTTAATCTTTATATGCAGGATTTCTTAATATTCGCCATCTTGCGGCTGTTCAAATGACACAATGCTATCGCGATAGCGTCAGCTGCGTCGTCAGGCTTTGGAATCGATTTTAGCTTCAAAATCTTCTGCACCATGATCTGCATCTGCTTTTTTTCAGCGCGGCCGTAACCAGTCAGCGCCTGCTTGACCTGAAGCGGGGTGTATTCGAATATGCCGACGCATTTTTCATGAAGGGCCAGCAGTATTGATCCTCTCGCCTGGCTCACTTTCATCACCGTCTTAAGGTTTTTAAAAAAGAAAAGATCTTCAACCGCCGCTTCCTGCGGCTTGTATGTTTCTATTATACCACCAATATCGCTCACAACCTCAAAAAGCCTTTCCGCGGTCGTGTGTTTTGGCGAAGTTGAGATGTGCCCATAGGCCACAGCCTTGACTTTACCACCGATTTCATCCAAAATCGCCCAACCAACAGTCGCGGTGCCGGGATCTATTCCCAAAACTCTTAGAGTTTTAGGAGAATTTTTAGTTTTTAATTTTAAATTTTTAATAAATTTCTAATTTTTCAATTTTCAATGCTTTGAACATTAAAAATTCTTAATTTAACTTAAAACTTAAAATTTATAATTTAAAATTGGTTTTTGATAATCAAAGATTGTCAAAAATCTCCTGCACGTCGTCGTGTTCATCAAGTTTTTCCAGGAGCTTTTCATAATCAAGCTTGTCATCTTCGCTTATTTCTATTTTCTGAAGCGGCGCCCAAATCAAAGAAGCGTCTTCAACCGCAAGCCCTTCTTTTTCGAGATTTTCTTTGACTTTTTGAAGCTCTTCCGGCTTGGTATAAACGGTAATCGTGTCTCCCGCGTATATCGTATCTTCCGCTCCCGCCTCGATCGCCTTCATTTCAACATCATATGGATCTTTTCCGTCAACCGGAATATTGATGTTTCCAACCAGGCGAAACATAAATTTCACGCTTCCCTCGCTGCCGAGTTTTCCGCCGGCTTTTGTGAAGATGCTTTTTATCTCGCTGAACGTCCGATTGCGATTGTCGGTTGCGATTTTCACAAGCATTGCGACATTGCCCGGCCCAAAACCTTCATAGATTACTTCCTCAATTTCCGCTCCATCCTTAAGCTCTCCCGTGCCTTTTTTAATTGCTCGCTCGATTGTTTCCTTGGGCATGTTCACTGATTTTGCCTGATCAATCGCGAGCCTGAGTGAAAAATTGGTATCCGTATTTCCTCCTCCTTGTTTTGCGGCAACCGAAATTAGACGGCCATATTTCGTAAAAATGCTCGCTCTTTTGGCATCATTTATGCCTTTCCTTTGTTTTATTCCAGCCCAATGTGAGTGTCCTGACATAATTGTAATTGTATATTGTATCCGGTATTTTGTATAAATCCGCATCTATACCGAATATCAAATACCAGCTACTTGTCTTACATAATACTAACACCGTTCTTGGCTCATTTCAAGCAAAAATCGCATGGTTATTGACTTTTGGCTTCAAAAATGCTATAATTAAAGGTTGTAGCTGGACAAGCTGCAAACACCAAGATGAGATGAGGAGAGGAGGATTTTTATGTTTTTTGTGGAAAAGGGCTCTTTAACAACAATTTTATTGGCCGCAGTGATGTTTTTGGCAATTCAACCAGTGGATGCATGGGCTATTGACACCGCAAATTTCGAATGGCTCATCAAAAACACTACGTGCAGGGAAAGAATAGCAACACCGGAGGAATACAGGAATGCCATCAGAAAATATGACGAATTGATGGCGAAAATGAGCGGCGGAGAGTATGCTCCTACAAACTGCGCAATAAATACCGCAATTCTGTTCGAAGAATACAGACGGTTGGTCAGGATTAGCGGCGGACCCAATGGTTTTGCAGCAAAGTACGGCCATACACTGGCGCCGAAAATTCTGGCTAAGAATTTTGATTTGATATACTTCAAAATTCGCACGAGACTTATAGAAGTTCCCCATGAACTAAAGATTGATTATTACTGCAATGGGGAGTCGGCAGAATACTATCACAACTTCAGATTTCCTTCTGTGAGGAAAAATTGAAAGGAGCAAGGGATGCAAAAAACATTTATTGCGACACTGGTATTGGCATTGATCGTCGTATCGTCACCTGTGCTGGCATGCGGGAAAAAGGAAGTGGAGCCAACGCACGAGACAATTATCGCGGCTGCAACTTACTGCAAGGAAATGGCAAGAGTGAGCGCCGATAAAAAAGATTACGACGCGGTGGCCACTTGGATAGGCCGCATGCATCAGATTCTGGATAGACGCATTGCTTATGGCAAAAACGACTCCGGAATCTGGTTTCAGACCGTGTATGCTTACGCGGAAAAATGCAGCAAATCAGGAAAAGCACACGCCAAACGCGTTGCAAGCAGGCTAAGATAGTCGGCTTGCAGAAAAAATCAAGAGCCCATCAGATATTGTCTGATCGGGCTCTTTAATTTTCACATTTTATCAGAGACTTTATCAGAGGCTAAGCCTCTGATAATTCAATTTATATTAACTCACGAAAATCATTTCCAGAAAATAAGCCGCTTAAAAATAATTAAAGATAAAATTCAGTTTCGAGTTTATCCTGAAAAATATTTCTTTAAAAAATAAAATTATGTAATGTTCTTTCGTGGGATATATCGGCATGAAACGGTATTTGTTTTCAATTTCTCTTATCTCTTCAAAACCAAACGTTAGAGATTCAAATTCGATTTTTCCGAGCAGAATTTTTTCCTTTTTCATGATTTTAGAATTGTAAAATTGATTTTTCTCCTCAACCTCTATCTCTTCGGCTTGTTTTTCTTTTTCAATATTTTTTATGCCAATGCGATTAATGATGCTGCTCGCAACCTGCAAATTGCTTTTTGTATCCGTCTTTCTTGCATTCAGTTTTTCTTCTTTTGTTTCCAGCAGCCATTTCCATTTCTTTTTCACTTTCGCATAAATTTCTCCTTCCTTGATGGTTCCTTCTTTTTTCTTATATTTCACTTTATCCGCAGTTTCTCCGTCCGGATAACGCAATTCAATTTTTGCTTTTTTATTGTTCAGTGTAAATTTTGAAAGCTCGCGTGTAATTTCTTTTTCCTTGCCGGCTTTTATTTCAAAATCTTCTTTGATCGGATGGTTGACAAGTTTTTCCCAGCCAGTGGCAATACTCCAGCCTTTAAGATTTATTTTCTTTTTTGACTCGTTTTTGAGTGTAATTGTTTCGCTTTCAGCATCTTTACCGTAAGGATTTGCGTTGATTTTAACAATTTTCACCTTGGGATGCGGAACTTTTTCGACATCTATCTTGAAATTTATTGTCGTTCTTTTTTTGCCGCCTTTTACTGTAAGTTTCGCGTAATACGTCCCCACTTCCTCGTACTTATGCTCGGTCGAAAGAAGATAACTTCTGCGCTTGTCGCCAAATTCCCATGTAAATTTTAAAACGGGTTCCTGACACCTGTTCTCTCCGGCAAAACAATCGTATTCGTATTTTTTACCCCTGCGGTTCAGGCTAAACTTGGTTCCGTTTTTTTCTGAAATTTCCGCTTCAAAATGCGACTTCATTCCGCGATATATTTTTTTATCTTTTTTTATTTTTATCACAATATCAAGTTCGTTTATTTCATATTCCGTCTTTTCAACTGTTTCCATTATTTTATTCTCGGCACCGGGGGTTTGTTCCTGCTTGGTAAAATCCGCGCTATTATCGTCAGAGTCTTCTCCATTTAACCTCCCGATGCTTTTTCCTTTTTCCGGATTCGAAGCTGCAGCCGTTTCAAAAACAGAAACTGTTCCATAGCCGACCAAGTCAAGAATATTTCCTGCATTGTCATAGAGCAAAACAGTATTGTTTTCAGCAATCGAATACGACGCTCCGGAATAAGAAAGATCGGCCTTAATTTCATCAGAATAATCTGGATGCGCAATTACAAAATACCCTTTTGCCGGAATAATACCTGAGAATTTCGCGCTGCTTACAAGATTGCCTTCGCTGCCGCTTGCAGTTTTTTTCGCAAGTTTATAGCGATCGAGAGAAACCGCGCTTTCGCCGTCATTATAAAGTTCAATAAATTCATTTTTGGAAGAGTTTGCATCTCCAATCATTATTTCATTGATAACTATTTTTGCATCCGCATTTTGCATAGAAAAAAACGCCGCCAAAAAGACAGACAGCGTCGTAAATATTTTTATTTTTTTGTTTTCGCTTGCTTTCACCGCATTTTATCCCCCATTTTCATTTTATGATCTTGTTTTTTCCGTGATGATCCTCGCTTTGCTTTTGCAATTTCATAATAAGCCCCTTTATTTCATAAGGATCGGGAACGGTACGAAAAAGAAACTCGTTTTCTTCTCCGGCCGTCTGCACTTTGACGTCTCCATAGTTAAATATCGTCGGAAGAAATCCAGAAACTTCCGTAGTAACATCCTGAATCTTGGCGATCCTAAGTTCACTTGCTTTTCTCGTGAAAAGCCCTTTTTGCTCCACATTGATTATGCGTTCCGACGTCACAATCCAAATGTCGAAATAGTAGTCTATCCAGATGAGAAAGCAATAAAGCCAGACGGAAACCACAAAAAAGTTTTCAAGAAATAACATAAGAACCTGATCTTTCCAAATAAACTGCGGCGAAAAAACAGGAATGAGCCCCAGACCGGTGAAGAAAACGGTGACAATCAGAATAACAAGAAAAAATTGCTGAAAAAGATAAAACCAGCTTCTGTGAACAACGCGGAGTATCTTTTCTTTAGGATTAATGTCTTTGAAATGATATTTTGAAAAATTTTTCATTTCCTATGGTTAATAAAGCATGTAAATATTTGAAAAAAGACCTTCTAAGTCAATTGAATTGAATAAGATAAGATTGGTCAAAAGCAAAACACACGTCACGGGAACGAAAAGCGCAAGCGTGATTTTTTTCGACGGTGAGTTATAAGAATAGAAAACCACATGAAAAATAATGAAGCCGCTCAAGAGCAACATTATGAAGAAAACTATGGCATACAAAATTTGAAGAATCAAAACCATTTTATTTTCGTTTTAAGACGACGATTTCACTTATGTCTATATTATACAACCGCTTGGCAGGTTGAGGCAATGAAGAAAATAATTTTGATTCTTGACAAATTTATGAAAATTTCCGAGCGGCATCAAAATTTCTATTATCCGGGAAAATAAGAATTCCAACTATATCAATTTACCCTGATTGTTTCCTTGATACTTGTATCCCAAATGGCCATACGCATGCTCCGTAACCATACGGCCGCGCGGCGTGCGCACAAGAAATCCAAGTTGAATTAGAAAAGGCTCATAGACATCTTCGATTGTTTCCGTTTCTTCGGATGTCGCGGCAGCGATTGTCTGAAGTCCCACGGGACCGCCGTCGAATTTTTTTATGATCGTTTCAAGAATGTGACGGTCGGTAGGTTCAAGACCCAATTCGTCCACTTCCATCATCTCGAAAGCGCGCCTTGCTATTTCTCCCGTCACAACGTCATGGTTGTTGATTTGCGCAAAATCGCGCACCCTTTTGACCATTCGATTTCCCACACGGGGAGTTTTTCTGCTAGATTTGGCGATCTCTCTTGCTCCGCTCTCGTCAATAGTAATTCCGAGAATATTCCCGCTTCTCCTGATTATGTCTTTCATCTCGTCATCGGTATAGAATTCCAATCTGTGTATTGCACCGAAACGGTTTCTTAGGGGATTGGAAATTGCACCGAGCCTTGTTGTCGCGCCGACCAAGGTAAATTTTGGCAGATCAAGCTGTAAAGTTCTCGCCGACGGACCTTTCCCGACAATAATGTCAAGTTTATAGTCTTCCATTGCTGGATACAGAACTTCTTCAATCGTTTTGTTGAGACGATGGATTTCATCAATAAAAAGAACGTCACCGTCCTGGAGATTTGTCAGAATGGAACCAAGATCGCCGACTCGTTCTATCGCGGGTCCGGAAGTGATCCTGATATTCACGCCCATTTCATTGGCAATGATATGCGCAAGAGTGGTTTTTCCGAGTCCTGCCGGTCCGTAGAGAAGCACATGTTCGATCGGCTCTTTCCTTTTTTTCGCCGCATCAATAAACATCTTGAGATTTTTACGGATTTTCTGTTGTCCCACATATTCAAAAAGACTCTGCGGCCTCAGAGATCTGTCCAAGCACACATCTTCTTCCTGTTCTTTTGAGTTTGTAATCATATTTTATTTCACGTTTATTGATCTTTAATTTTGCTTACGCTATAAATCATTTTCAACACATGCGCGACAAGAATCAATGCTCCGATGCCAGAGTGCAAGGCCTGTTTTTGTATTCCTGAAATACGGCAAAAGACACCGACGTATTATATTACGAGACGCATCCGACGTTTTTTCATGCATACAGCCCGTATACAGTTAGAATTATACGCTATTTGGCGCAATTTTACACTACTTGACAAAAAAAAGAAGCTATGTTAGCATGGGATGTCCGGTGAAAGTACCTTGTGATTTATTGTGTTTATTGGCCTGTAGGCAGTTGGGGGCCACTATCTTTTGTCCTCAATATGGCAACTTTTTGCCAAGATATGGGCACGGCGGTTTCGGCTGCAGTGTACCTCGACACTGTTGCTTCCCCGGAGGATCCGTCTTCCGGATTTGTCTACAGATCAATGAACACAAAAATTCTTAATAAAACCCACCGATAAGGTGGGTTTTTGAGTTGCATTCTTAGAAACTAGCAACCAAAAGCCAATCACGGTTGCAGCGCGTCATCCACTCTTCCATCTACCGATATCACAACGTTTTTCACTGTTGGAAACTGTTTGAGGGTTTCGGTTATTTGCGCGCGAATCGACAAAACGCGGCATGATCCGCCGGCATCTTCTTCAATTTCTTTGCTAAAGTCGACTTTCGCAATTCCGTCTTCAATCTCCAAACTGTTAACTTTGACTCCGGGATTTATGGATGTGAAAAATTCTTTTTTCTCATTTTCTGCGGGACCTTGTAAAAGATATTCCAATGCCGCTCTGCCAATCGCGGGAGTTTTCAAAATTTTTCTTTCCACCGGATAAACTTTTTCGCATTGCGCCATTGAAGAATCAGCGCCATGTTTCCCAAAAAAAATTTTTATCGCAATCTGTTCCTGAGCTCTGAATGCCACGGGAATCTTGATGGATTCATCATATTCCTCAAGATCGGAAGGATTGTTCTTTCGCAAAACTACAAAACCTTTTTCATTGTCGCCCAGATTATATGTTGCAACGCCGCGAAACGGCACAAAATCTTCAGTCATCCATTCACCTTGCGCATAGGCATTTCCCTGCCCGAGCAAATTTCCTTTTTCATCTTCAATTATAATTGGAAAACTGCCTTCAAAATACCAAATTCCCCTGGCTTCACCTTCAATCTCAACGGGACTTTCTATTGCATCGCCGGATTTTAGGGAAATCACTTTTATTTTCTCTTCAGTCGCATACTTTTGCTGAATATCAGAACTATAATGCGGTTTCATGCCGACCGGATCTCCGGAAATGCCTTCGCATCCGCCATCAGGCATCGGCGCAGTCGGATTTCCGTGTTTCAACCACTTTCCGTCTTCACAAACCCAAGCATTTTCACCGGAGAAAAATCTTGCGCCCACAGCTGCTGCAACAATAATCAGAATTACCACGCCCGTAATAATAAAATATTTCTTTTGCATATTTTTAAACTATTAATAATCGAACTGCCTTTATTCTAAGCATAATAAAATAATTATGCAAAAACGATGCCGATGGCACCGTCTTTTTTATTTGAAAAAATTTATTCTTGAATGGCTGCTCATTATTTTTCACAATCATCCTCTTTTATTCCTTTCACTCCGAAGAGATGATGCCGCAAAATAATAAGTAAAGGCTTTCAAATAACCCTGTTCACTTCATCGAATGTAGTTTCTCCTTCGAGAACTTTCAAAACCCCGTCTTGCTCCATTGTAATCATGCCGTTTTCAACCGCTTTGTCATGAATTTGAGAAGAAGAAGCTCCGGAATTTATCATTTCTTCAATATCGCGATCAACGACCAAAACTTCGCTTATGGTTGTGCGCCCTTTGTATCCGATTTTGTTGCATTTTTCACATCCCACGGGCTCCCATACATGATCAAGTTCGGGAATTTGCAATCCCGATTTGGGCGACAATTTTTCCAGAACCTTTTTAATTTTTTCTTTCTCTTCCTCGGTCAGTTTTCTCTCCTTCTTGCAATCACAAAGCTTGCGAATAAGTCGCTGAGCCATCAGAGCGTTTATTGCCGTTGCGAGATCATCGTTCCGCACTCCCATATTTATCAATCTCTGTATGGATCCTGCTGAATCATTGGTGTGGAGCGTGGACAGAACAAAATGTCCCGTGAGCGCAGCCTGCACCGCGATTCCGGCCGTTTCCTCGTCGCGAATTTCACCGATCATCATGATGTCGGGATTTTGGCGGAGAAGCGCCTTTAGAGCCGTAGCAAAATTATATCCCTCTTTGTCGTTTACAGAAGTCTGGAGTATCCCCTCAAGTTGATATTCGATCGGATCTTCAACCGTGATTATTTTTACCTTTGGATCATTGAGCTCCCTGAGTATGCTGTAGAGAGTTGTCGTCTTTCCGCTGCCGGTAGGTCCCGTGTTGAGGAAAATTCCGTTCGGCTTTTTTGTTTCTTCAAGAATCTTTTCGAGATTTTGTTTTCTGAGTCCCAGTTTCCCTATCTCCAGCGCAACCGATGATTTGTTGAGAAGACGCATTACAACAGTCTCTCCGTAACCTCCGAGAATGATCGAAACACGCACATCAATCTTCTTTTCATTGATATTTTTGAAAGGTTTCTCTAAAGTTATCGCGAAGCGGCTGTCCAAAACTCCGCTTCTGACTTCGGAAGCAAAACCGCTCAAGAATTTTATGCTGCCGAGAAAACTTGGATATTCATTAAGGGGAATTTCGGCAACAGTCTGCAATATTCCATCAATACGGAAACGCACCTTCACGACCTTTTCTTCCGGTTCGATATGAATATCTCCGACGTTCATGAGAAGGCTTCCGGCAAAAACATATTTCGCGATATCTTTCTGATTTGACCCTTTGATAAAATTAGCAAAGTCGGCGACTGATTTAATATTTTGAGATACTAACTCAAGGTCCGCTTCTGAAAGTTCGATCGAGCGCGATAAAGATTGCGCCATCAACTTTTCATATATATTCTCCAGAAATTCCGTCTGACCTGTCGCTCTCCACACCTCATCCATCGAAGTAAGGCCTTCCACGGCTTTAAGTATTCCATCCTGTGCCATCGTCACCATTCCGTCTTCAAGCGCGGCCTGGGCAATTTCCCTTTCACTCCCCATTTCCAAAATCAGTTTTTCCACGCTTTCTGTGATTGTAAGCACTTCGAAGATGCCAATTCTGCCCTTAAACCCAATCCCGTGGCATTTTTCGCATCCTTTGGGTCTGTAGAGTTTTTTAATCTCTTTTGGTATTTCAAGTTTGGCTTTCGGAGAAATTATTGAGAGAATTTTTTTAATCGAATCAATTGTTTCTTTCGCCGGTTCGTATTCCTCGCGGCAATGCGGACAGAGTCTGCGCACAAGTCTTTGGGCAATAAAAGCGTTCACTGAAGGCGAAATGAGATTCGGCTTTATTCCAAGCTCAATAAATCTGGGAATCGAAGCCGGCGCATTGTTGGTGTGAAGCGTTGAAAGAACAAGGTGCCCCGTAAGCGCTGCATTGACTGATATGTCCGCCGTTTCTTCATCGCGAATCTCGCCGACAAGAATCACGTCCGGATCCTGACGCACAATCGCCCGAAGTCCTTCCGCAAAAGTATAATTCCTTTCCTTGGCAACCTGCGTTTGCGAAATATTTTCTATTTCATATTCAATAGGGTCTTCGATCGTGATTATCTTTACTCCGGATGTGTTAAGCTTGTTTACCAAAGCGTAGAGGGTTGTCGTTTTTCCGCTGCCGGTAGGACCTGTCGTAAGTATCATGCCGTGCGGTTTTGAAATTTCTTTTTGCACGCGTTCGTATGCAAGCCCCCTCAATCCCAACTCCTCGACTGAAAGCATTACATCCGCCTGGCTCAAAAGACGCATAACAATGGACTCGCCGTGATTGCCGGGAATAATGTTTGTCCTGACATTGATCCTTCCGTTTTCCATATCGACTGAAAAATGTCCGTCCTGGGCAATATCACGGATGTTTATTTTCATCTTGCCCATCATCTTGATGCGCGACAAAATAAAACGATAGGTGTCCATCGGAAAATTTCCGATGTCCTGAAGAACTCCGTCGATTCTGAAACGCATGCGAACTTCGTTTTCTCCCGGCTCGAAGTGCACGTCGCTAGCTTTCATCTTCACGGCTCCCGCCATTATCGTGGAAACGATTTGTGTCGTAGGAATTTCGCGTATGCGTTTTTTGAGATCGAGCATGCTTCCGAAATCCTTCTCAAATTCTTCAAGATCTTTGCCGCTCAACTTAATCTGCATCGTTTCAAGATTGTCCATGAACGGAACTTCCGTATATCTCTTGAGCGCTTTTTCCAGTGAAGAATTCGAAATGACGTACGGATGGATTGTCCAACCGTTTTCACTCTTAAGTTTTTCAAGATATGAAAAAGTCTCCGGATTCTGCGGACTCGTTATGCCAATCCTTATTTCCTTTCCCGTCTTCTGAAATACCACGAGCCGATTTGCGCGCGATTCTTCTTCGCTTATAGCCCGCATATCTTCACCGCTCACCGGAAAAATATTGAGATCTATATATGGAAGATCGTATTGCCTTGCAATTTCTGCCGCCGCCTCCTCTTCCGACTGCTCACGCATGCTTTTAAGAAGCTTTCCTGTTTTTTCCTGCTTTTCGTCGGTTGCGATTGTTTTTTTGTGAGTAACCTTGACCATTTTTAACAAGTATCATGAATCATGAAGCATGAATCATGCGTACAAAAATTTTGTTTCTGTTTTCACATATACATTTTAACTTATTTGGCTACAAACAGCAAAGCCTTCAGAAGCGATGGCTTGAAATTTCAGAGTTTTTTCATAAAACACAAATTCGTATTCACAAATCGAAAACAAAAAACGGGACTTACCCGTTTTTATATCTGTTTAAATTGAATTTTCTATCCTTCCATCTTCCCTTTCAGTTTCTCGACGATCCTCTGTCCCGCCTCTGTCGTGTCATTGGCTTCTTCCTTGAATTCGCAGGAATCGCCATTGGCTTCAAAACCCAAAGCGTCCGCGACCGCTTTCATGAGCTCCCTGGTGTTACATTTGATCATCCCGCGCACAGTTCCCGCATTTTCGTTATAGAGTACCATGAAAATTTTTCCCGCCGAGTAGTTTTCCCTGATTTTGTCGAGAATAAACGGAATATCCGAAGGGTTGCTGCGACTCTGCACGAAATCCTCAAGATAGACCGGCGCCCACGCCAAACTTATACCCTCCTCCCAATAAAGGCGCGCCATAACTCTTCCCCAGAGCTTGAGCAGGTGAAATGGCTGCGTTTTATAAAGATATCTGATAATTTTCTGCTGGTCCGCGCTTTTTGCCATAAGTCCCGCCGCTATGCGAAGCGATTTCGGGGTCGTATTTTTTTTCTGAAAGCTGTTGGTTTCATCTATGATTCCGGCAAGCAAACATTCCGCGATCGTTTCATCGATCTTGTCGGCGTCCATCTTTTGCATGAGATCGGCAACTATCTCGGATGTCGAAGATGCCGTGATGTCCACTATGTTAAGCTGCCCGAAATTTTCGTTTTCGCTGTGATTGTCAATGTTGACCACTGGCACTTCAAAGAAAATGTCCGGATTTTCCTCATATGTCCTTCCCAGCGATTCCTTGTCCGGACTTCCCAAAACAATGACAAGATCATACTTGAATTTTGCGGGAATGAAAGAGAAATCGCGCGGATCTATCGAGCCTTTTTCGGGAGTGATGTATATCCGAAGTTCGTTGTCAACCCTTTCCGTCCGCACATTAGTAATTTTGTTCCGCTCGGTGTTGAACGAAAGCACGAAATCGCGTGCGCCCAGAAGATTCTCAATCGCTTCCTCAGGTCTTGGCAAAAATGCAAATCTTTCCGTGACATTATTGTTTTTTGGAACGATTATCGAAACGTCGCAGGAATTCTTTTTGAGAAAATAATACATCGCCCATGCAGACCCAATCTCATCGCCGCTGAAATTTTCCGCCACTAAAATCAGCGCGTGCTTCGCTCCTTTCAACACATTCTGAAATTGTTGCGCGGAATCCAAAACCATAATCCAAAAATTTCAAATTCTAAATTTTTAATTTTGGTTCAATTTTTAACGCCAATGTTTCAATCATTGAATCGAACTTCAAAATTCACAATTCAAAATTATCACACCTGCAATAATAGCTTTAAAAGATAGTAATATAACATAGCAAGCTTTAGCATCAATGTCAATGAAAGCTTGACAAAATGGCGTTTTCCGGTCACCGTAGAAATTTATTGAAACAAAAATATGCACAAAAAAATCATTATTGCATCAATTGCAGTCCTTATTCTTTTTCTGGGAAATCTCGGCCATTGCATCGCCTGCGGAAATGAAAGAGACGATTGTTATAGTTTTTATGGATACGGGTATCCGGCCTATGGCGGAAATTATGGCTACGGCGGATATTATTATCCGGGCTATTATAATTGGGACTCTTCTTCGCCGTTTAATCCTTATACCTATAACCGAGGCCGTGAAATTGAAAGAAATCTTAGACAAGCCCCGTACAATCCCCCTTACTTCTATGATCGCCAAAGGGAGATCCAAAGGAACATAAGGCAAGCTCCGTTCTATTATTACGGTGCTGATGGCTTTCTTAGCGAGCAAGAAGCATTGAGATACCTTCGGGACTATAATGTCATCTTTTAGCGATATTTTAGCCTTTTCAAAAACCTTAAAGAATGTGAGATTTTATTTTTTGGCTTATTTAAGCCACATGTCTAGGGACATATTTTTTGCCTTAAATACTCTTGACAAAATAACATTTTTTAAGTTTTATATAAAGTCAAAAGTAATTTATTTTTTTGCTTTCTTAATTTTATGAAAGTTGCCAGAAGATGAAAAATCTTTAAAACAACTCAAAATACATAAAAAAGGCTTAAATAAAGCAATATTCAAAAAAATTAACACTTTTTGCAAGGGCCTTATTTAAAGCTAACATCTCCCAAAAAGGACGAAAACAAGACGATTTAAAAAGGAAGATCACGGAACCTGATAAAATTGCCTATAAAAACCAAATAAGCACCGGAAAATTGCTTTTTCCGTGTCTACAAAACAGAAAAGAAACTTAATTAATCAAAGTAGCAATTTCAGTTGACAAAAAACGTTTTTGGGTGTATAATTAATAGAAGTACCTTAAGATAAAAAATACTGTAAATGCCTTATTAAAAGGCGAAGGGAGGATATCGTGAGAAAAACATCTTTTTTTCTGCTTTTTCTTGCTTTTGTCATATCGATGTCTGGCTGCGCAGGACCGCAATACGAGTTTTCTCCAAGCCAATGGGAAGCAATACAGCGAACTCAGGGAGGGCAAGCATATCACGGCAATACAAAGATCACCGTCAACAAGGTTGAAATCGAAAACGTTGTCGTGCAACAACCTATCAGGGGAAGACCTGTGGATATGCGTATGCGGTCAACATATCGGATGGTTCCGGTCATGAGGCCATGCTACGATAGGATGATTACCGTCTATGCACCATACCCGTATGATTACTACTACCCATATGGGAGTAACACCTGGTTCGACATCACAATTGGACGTTCTAGCCATCATCATCGTCATGGCTGGTATGGAGCAGGCAGAATCAGGGGTGTGCTGCCATAGGCAGCACTCAAAAGGCGAGTCGACAAGCATCATCTTCGACTCGCCTTTAAAATTTCTAAAAATATATTGATTAGAATAAATTTGTAGAATAGAATGATATCCATGGAATTCGTCACGCATTCATCTTATGAAACCAAAAAACTCGGCAAACTTCTTGCGGAGGAACTTCGTGGTTCCGAGATAATCTGCCTCACCGGAGATCTCGGCGCGGGAAAAACAACATTCACGCAAGGACTGCTTCGCGGACTTGGAATCAAAGGCGCCGTCACCAGTCCAACATTTAATATCATAAAGGTCTATAACCTAAAAGCTAAAAGCTATAAGCTAAAAGCTGTTTTTCACATCGACGCCTACCGCGTCAGAGCAAAAGATGTTCTTGATCTCGGCTGGAAGGATTTTGCGGGAAAGCCCGATTCCATCGTCATTGTCGAATGGGCAGAAAGAATAAAAAAAATAATCCCTACCAATGCTGTATGGATTAAATTCGAATGGCTTGACGAGAAGAAAAGAAAAATAAGTTTGAAATGACGTTTTTGGCTGCAATTTTTTTTATGCTTCTGTTTTCACTGAGACCTTTTGAACGGAGAACGACTATTGACAAAAATGTTAAAAAGTGCTATTATTAAATTTCTTTAAAATAAGAATAAAAGGAGAGCATCATGATTGATAGGGAGTTTTTGAATGCTAGATACTGGCATTTGGAAAACAGGCTAAGGGCCATTGAAGCAAGTATCAGAGAATACGGCGACTCCATGCCCGAGATGCACAGGGATTACAAGATAAAGCAAATGATTCCTTCTGTTATCTCTGCCATGAAAAAAATCAGATTCTGCCCCAATGACTATGGTATCTGCCAGGATTGCGGCGAGGAAATTGCCAAGGGCCGGCTCATGATAATCCCCGAGGCGGAGTGCTGCACCAAGTGTCAGAAAAAAAGAAAATCGGAGGCTGCCTATGTTTTTTGAAGAAGATGATCAGATATCGGAGATATGTAGGGAAGGAGTTCGCGATGCGGCAATAAAAATACTTCTTCGCAAACAACATGTTTCGGCTGAGAGTATACTTTTCGACGTATGGTCTGACACGATAGAAAAGATATACAAAATTTTCAACTACCAAGATTACATTGGAGAATGGATAGCCGCATCCAAAGAAGAGAAAATATCAGCCTTTCGCGGCAAGATATTGAATTTTGAAGACTTTGAGGAAAACGCTCTTAACCAACTACCGATCAGCACTTGTGAAACAAGCTAGGACCAGGAAGCAATACTCTCTGGTCCTTTTTCTTTTTTCTGATATTTTTCCGGAATGAATATGCGCTGGATGCTGGCAGGCTCTTTTTCCAGCTCATCTTCGGTCATTTCACTTTCAGGAAACAATCCATACGGCATCCTGAGAAGAAAAAACTTCATCTTTTCAAAAGGCACGTCGCCCTGGACAATTTTCACGAGCGATCTCTCCGATCCGCTGAAATTTGTAAATTTTCCGTCCGGAACATCTTTAATTGACAAATTTTCTGACGGTTCAAATCCGACCGTTATTGCCACTGAACCCTTCCCTATTTTTCCAAAGCCTCCCGCAAGCGCCAATCTCAGTCCCGCGAGATCGTTTCCCAACAAAGCGGAATTGGGCTGCTTGCCGTGTTCAGCGGAAAATGCTATCGGCAAATTTTTCTTATTCTTAAACACAGTCAGAAATGTTTCGGGATTTTCCCGACGAACGATAATTTTTCCGTTTTTTCTTGCAATTTCTCCGAGTTTCGATTGCCATTCGTCGTATTCAACGGCGCCATTCTCCTCGAAGTATTTTTTAAAGAGCTCATAATACATCTTTTTGTCCTTTTCCTTTTTTTCTTTTTTCGCAAGCATGGCTTTTTCAATCTCTTCAGCGATTTCGACTATGCTTTTTTCACGTGGCGCGCCCGGCATCTCAAAATTTATCATATTTTTTGTCTTATAATTTTTTTAATTATAACATGCTTGCTGACAGACCAAAAAACATTGACAAAGAAATCATTCCGTGATATAATTACATAATTACCTTAAAAAATTATGAAAGAGAGGATTGTCTCATGGATAAAAAAAGTCAGTTATCTATCATCGCTTTACCGGGCATATACAAGCAAGCAATGTACTATTTCGGAGGATTTATTCATCGCATGAACTCTCTTGGATACAAAACCGTAGTAGCATTTGAGTATCCCCATAAAAGCAGGTACATCGACGAGAAGCCCGATCCGCAACTTGGAAAAATAGGGATTGAGGATAACGTGAACGCTCTCTGCCGCTTCATGGACAAGTTGAGAGCAGGACAACCCGAAGCAAAGTTTATCCTCATCGGACATTCCATGGGATCCATGGTTGCGCAAATGACAGCCGCAAAGCTTGGCGACAAAGTTCACGGCATGATCCTGCTGTGCCCTGTTCCGTCAAGAGAAATCGGGCTTTTTTCCTGGGATGGGCTTGTTTCATTCGCGGAGCTGCTGAAATACGGAGACTTCTGGAATAAGCCCGTGAAACGCAGCTATTGGGCGACAAAAAGAGTGCTGTACAACGAAAACATGTCTGAAGGAGAAAAGTGGATCGCTTACTGCAAGTCAGTGTGGGAATCCGGCAGAATCATCCTTCAAGTGACTCTTGCGCGCCCTCGTATCGACGAATCTCTGATAAAAATACCGACATTGGTGATCGGAGGCGGCAAAGACAAACTCATCAAGCCGCATGTGGCAGAATCCGTCGCAAAAAAATATGGCGCGGAGATCAGCATAATACCGGAAGCAGCTCATGATATTCTCTTTGACGAAACGGAAGATGCGGTAGTGGAAACCGTGCATGACTGGATTCAAAAAAGAGTTTACTGACATTTGAAAGGCAGTATTTGGCAAAGCCAAACACTGCCTTTTCTTTTTAAATATTGTAATATTCAATCGAAACTGTATACTTTAGACATATGAAAAAAAACAGACAAACCCCTAAAAAATCAGAGGAAAAATTGGCCAAGGAGCGTCTCATTTTGATAGACGGAAACGCGATAATTCATCGATCATATCATGCTCTGCCGCCGCTTATGACCAAAAAAGGCGAACTTGTGAACGCGGTATATGGTTTCGCCTCCACACTCCTGAGCGTCATTGACAAATTCAAGCCGGACTATATTGCGGCGGCTTTTGATTTGGCGGGCCCGACATTCCGCCACGAACAATTTGAAAGCTACAAAGCAAACCGCGTCAAAGCGGACGATGAACTATACGCGCAGATTCCGCGCGTGAAAGAAGTGGTGAGGGCTTTTAATATTCCGATATACGAAAAGCCAAGATTTGAAGCTGACGACATCATCGGAACTGTTTGCAAACAAATCCGCGACAGAAAAGAACAGATTGAAACAATTATTGTGACAGGCGACCTGGACACGCTGCAGCTCATCGACGGCGGGGAAAAAGTTTATACCATGCGCCGGGGACTCAGCGATTCAGTCATTTACGACAAAGAAAAAGTTATCGAGCGCTTCGGAATACGACCGGACCAGATGATTGATTTCAAGGGCCTTCGGGGAGATCCGTCCGACAACATTCCGGGCGTTAAAGGAATCGGAGAGAAAACCGCAACCGAATTGCTTAAAAAATACGGAAGCATTGCCGGAGTTTATGAAAACATAGATAAAATAAAGGGAGCGGTGAAAGAAAAGCTCCTCCGCGACAGAGCAAGCGCACTTCTCAGCAGGAACCTCGCCACAATCAGACTGGATGCTCCAATTGAAATCGAACTCGAGAAGACACGATTCGAGAATTTCGACCGCGAAAAAATTGTAAAACTATTCAACGAGCTGGAATTTTATAGTTTGGTTAAAAGGCTCCCGACCAATCCAAAACTGCCTGCCTCGAAGGCAGACGGGCAAACGGAAGCGGAATCTACAGATATGAAAAAGCAGGGCATTAAGGATTTCAAATACTACGTCGCCGACAAAGAAAACATTGACAAATTAATGCATGAACTTGAAATTGCCGGAGAAATTTCACTGGCAATCGCCGAAGATGCAGAAAAAATTTCAGGTATTGCTATTTCGCACAAAACCGGAAGGACAACCTTCTTCCCTGCCTGCATGATGAAAAAAATACAGCCCATCCTAGAAAATCCGAAAGTAAAAAAGATAGGATACGATCTCAAGGAGGCCTATAAAAAACTTTGGAAAAACAAAATTGAATTGAAAGGCATTGAATGGGACGTAATGATAGCCGAATACGTGCTTAATCCGGGAGAAAAAATTTCCCTGGAAAAAATGGTTCTCAGCGAACTTAGTGAAGAAATCAGCTTTGAAACAAAAAAGAAGGTCCAACTTTCCCTGGTCCCTTCCGGCAACGAAAATGAAACGCTCATCAAGAAAACGTCGCAAATCGCCGATTACGCTTTCAAACTCAAGCAAATTCTGGAAAAAAGAATTGTGAAAACAAGTGAAGAACAAGAAAAAAACGATTCTCTCGACGGCAATCTTGGAACCATTTTCAGGAGGATAGAAATGCCGCTCGTCAGGGTGCTCGCGAAAATGGAACTTGAAGGCATAATGATAAACACGGATATATTTGTGAAAATTTCAGAAAAAATCAAAAAGGCTCTTGAAAGACTGGAGAAAGAAATTCATTCCCTCGCTGGCGGAAATTTCAACATTAACTCCACGCAACAGCTTTCAGAGGTGTTATTTTCCAAATTAAAACTCCCGACGGATGAAATCAAAAAAATAAAAACCGGGTTCTCGACCGCAGCCGAAGAACTCAAAAAGCTTCGAAACAAGCATAAAATCATTCAAAAAATCGAAGAATATCGAGAATTGTTCAAACTGAAGACGACATATCTCGACACCCTCCCGACGATGATTGATGAAAATTCACGTCTGCACACTACATTTAACCAAGCTGTCACCGCGACAGGACGGCTCTCTTCAACAGAACCCAATTTGCAAAACATTCCTGTAAAGAACGACCTTGGACAGCTCCTCAGAACCGCATTTGTCGCAAGTCCCGGATTCAAACTGGTCAGCGCTGATTATTCACAGATAGACCTTCGCGCCGTCGCGCACGTGAGCAAAGACAAGAAACTCACCGAAGCTTTCCATCGCGGGGACGATATTCACAGAGCCACTGCCGCAGAAATAAACAAGGTGACACTTTCCAAGGTTACGGAGAAAATGCGCAGAAACGCGAAAGCTTTAAATTTCGGAATCATTTATGGCATGGGCGCGTTCGGTTTCGCGCAATCCGCCGGAATCACGCGCGAAGAAGCGCAGAAATTTATTGATGCTTATATGGAAAACTTTTCCGGCGTAGCAACATACATGAAAGAAACGCGCCAACTTGCCCGTAAAAATGGATATGTTGAGACTCTCCTTGGGCGACGCAGAAACATTCCGGAGATAAACTCGCCCAATTTCCAGATCGCGAGCGGAGCTGAGAGAATGGCAATCAATATGCCGATCCAGGGCCTTGCGGCTGACATCATGAAATTGGCGATGATTGCCGTCTCTTCAAATTACAAAAAAAATACGGCTGTCCGGATATTGCTTCAGATACATGATGAAATAATACTAGAAGTAAAGACCGAAGAGGCTGAAAGTGTTGCAAAAAAAGTCAAAGAACTCATGGAAAACGTGTATCCCTTGAGCGTACCGCTTATCGCCGATGTAAAAATCGGAGACAACTGGGGAGAAATTTAAACAGCTTTTTAGCTTCTTGGCTACTTAGCTTTTAAGTTTAGCTGTTAGAATAAATTTTTCCACCTAAAAAGCTAAAAAGCTAAGCCTAATAAGCTGTTCATATGCCTGAATTGCCCGAAGTGCAAACAATAGTATCTGATTTGCAATCGATAGTCGGTGATAAAATCACCGATTTTAAGACTTATTGGCCGAAGGCTCTGCAAAACATCTCGACAAAAAAATTTTCTTCTGCGATAAAAAACAGGAAAATAAAATCAATCGAAAGATTCGGAAAATATGCCATCATCAATCTTGAAAAAAATTTGGCGATCGTGATTCATCTGAGGATGACGGGAAAACTGCTGATCAGCACGCAAGTGGCAAGCGGCAAAGACCAAGGATTAAAAGAGAAACATATCCGCCACGTATTCTATCTAAGAGCCGCGAGTCGCAAGCCGAAAACCGTTCTATTTTCCGATGTCCGCAAGTTTGCGACAATTTCACTTTATGACAAAAAAGATCTGATGAATTTGAAAAACAAACTGGGTATAGATCCTCTCGGTAAAGATTATACGCCGGAAAATTTTTCAGACGCGATTGCCAAAAAACCGCACAAAGAAATCAAAGACGTTTTGATGGATCAGACTGTTATTGCGGGAATCGGAAACATCTATGCATCCGAAATTCTGTTTGAAGCGAAAATATCGCCGCACAGAAAAGTCAAAGATTTGTCTAGGGAAGAAATAAGATCGATATATAAATTTTCGATGAAAGTTTTGAAAAAAGCCGTAAAACTGCGGGGGACATCGGTAAGCGATTATCGCGATGCAAGCGGCAGCCGCGGCAAATTTCAGCATCGTCTGAGCGTATATAAAAAGCATGGTCAACAATGCAAAAAATGTGATACAATTATTGAGAAATCGACAATCGGACAAAGAAGCGCATTCTATTGTCCGAAATGCCAGCATTAAATTGTTACATTGCTACATTATTTTATTATTGCCCCATGACCAGTTTAGCAATGTAACAATTTAACAATATAACGATACAAAAACATGTCCAAGAAACAAATAGGAATAATTGTCCTTATTGCAGCCGTTATGGTCGGAGGATTTTTCTATTTTACCAAAGGCCGCCAGGCACTAAGAAGCAAGAATGTAAAACAAATAGACCTGAGCGGTATTCAGGAAAGTTCCGGACCAGCAAATCAGGGGGATGTGAGTCCGATAACGGGAATTGCATGCCCAAACTGGAACAAAAGAACTTTCGCGGTTATGCAGCCAGCTGATGTGGCAGCAAGGCCTCTTGCGGGACTTTCACAAGCAGATATGGTGTTTGAGATGCAGGCCGTTTACGGAAGTATAACACGCCTGATGGGTGTATACGGATGCACAATTCCGGAAGAAATAGGATCCCTGAGGAGCGCAAGACATGATTTCGTCCATCTCGCCAAAAGCCTCGGCTCCGTCTATGTGCATTGGGGACGCGCGGATATCGAACAATTCAAAGATCTTCTCAATAACGGCATCATCGAAAACATGAACTGCTGCGACGACGCCGGAAAATCGGCCGGAAAATACTGTTTCAGAAAAGAAGCGACGGGAAACATGAGAGGCGTCGATACGGGCTACATAAAAGCAGATCAGATGCTGGAAGGATCGCAGGCATTCGGATACAGTACTGAAAACACTTTTTCAGGATATCAGCATCAGGCCGAAGCTCCGCTTGACCAAAGACCATCCGGAGGAAACCTCCGTGTTGCGTTCGCCAAGCCGTTTGACGTGGAATATGACTATGACAAAGAAAGCAACTCATTCAAGAGGACTTGGGGTGGAACGGCTGATACAGACAGGAACAATAATTCAAGGATAGCCCCGAAAAATGTTGTCGTTCTTATTGCAAATGCAGCACCGATAAAAGTCGGCGAGCAATATGTGAACGTCCAGATAGGTGATCCGTGGTTTGATGAATATGATTCCGGCTCAGCCTTCTATTATATGAACGGAAAAGAACAAAAAGGCATGTGGAAAAAAGACAAAAACAAAATTGACAGCAAACTGCTCTTCCTCGATGAGTCGGGACAGGAAATTAAATTCGTTCCGGGGCAAATCTGGGTTGAGATAATCGATCCGGGACAAGCTCTCCGGTGGACACCAGGCGTATAGTTATTGGGCGTCAAATGCCATTGGCAGCAGGTTTAGCTTTTAACTACGGCTAACATATGACCAGACGACCCATGACTTGTCTTACTCGCCAGCAATTATAGCAGCACAGCAATGTGGACAGACCTGACTGCCATTGCAAGGCTTTGGCAGACGGACAGCCAATGACTTATATTACTTAAATATGCACATATTTTTATACGGCTCTGACACTTTCCGCTCTTCAGAAAAACTTATCAGCCTCAAAAACAAATACCTGGAAAAGAATAGCTCAGGCACCGACCTGAGTGTTCTTGAATATGGAGAAAATTCTCAAATCGAAAATCTGCATGCCATTTTCTCGTCACAAGGTCTTTTTTCAGCCAAGCGTTTAGTGATAGTGAAAAATTGCATGTTGAGCGGAACTTCCGAGCAACAAAAAAGAATGCTAGCGTTTCTTAAAGCGAATCCTGAATTGGAAAAAGATAACGATGTGATTACAATATTTTTAGAAAACGGAAATCCAAAAAAGAACGGGGCTATGTTTAAATACCTTTCTGAACATTCAAAAAAACAAGAATTTGCGCCATTGAGCGGAGCGCAACTTTCAAATTGGACACTGAAATATACAAAAAATTTGTCGGAAAAAGTTTCCTTTTCAAGAAACGCCCTTAACCTTCTTTTGGCATCCACAGGCAACGATCTGCATTTTCTCAGTAATGAGCTTCGAAAATTAGTTGCCTATAAAAATCACCACGGCATTATCAGAGAAGAAGACGTGGATCTTTTGACAAAAGTTAAAATTGACTCCACCATCTTTCAGACCATCGAAGCCCTTTTCTCAGGCAATAAATCCTTGGCCTTAAAATTATTACATGAACAAATATCAAAGGGTGAAGATGCCTTCTACATTCTCTCGATGTATTTGTATCAAATACGCACGCTACTCAAGATCGGAGATTTCTATTGGCGAGGCATGACAATCCCGCAGCAAATCGCAAGCACCTCGAAAATCCATCCCTATGTAGTCCAAAAATCGCTTATGCAAATCCGCAATCTCAGCGAGGAAAAAGCTAAGCAAATTTTCAAAACCCTTGCCCAAATCGATCAGGATGCCAAAACAGGCAAAGCAGATATTGTTCTGGCGTTGGATTCATTTATTGTTTCACTGTAGATAAAATACATTTACATCTTATTCATACGGTCATTGAAACAAATATGGAAAAATACCTTGATGGAAAAATTCCAAAAATTTTAAAAATCCCGGACAAGCCGGGATTTTTATTTCTTTATTTATCTCTGAACCAAAGACTATAAACTAATAACTATTTAGTTACTGCCTTCTTAACAAGCGCATTAAGCCTTGATTTCTTTCTTGCAGCGGTGTTTTTCTTGATGACTTTCTTCTGCGCGGCCTTGTCCAGCGCTTTGATCGCAGCCTTGAGAGACTCCTTGGCCTTGGCAATATCTCCTTTTGCAACCGATTCTCTGGTTTTCTTGATAGCATTTTTCACGACGCCTTTCACTCTCTTGTTTTTGAGTGTCTTGCGCTCGGTCACACGCATATACTTTTTTGCGGATTTCTTGATTGGCATATCTTGATTTTGATACTTATTACATCCGAATATCATTCGCCAGCCGAGAGCTGGTCCGCCTATGGCGGAAATTTAACAGTAAATTTAGATAATATAACTTATATACTTTTATCATATAAATAAGGTTTTGGCAAGCCCAGCCCCCGGCCTATAACCCTCGTCCGGTCTTCATTTTGCAGAAAGCATTAATGCAGTAAATATGGACCAATCCGATATTCTCGAGAATTTCAGGACAGGTAAGTAATTTATTACGTAATATATTACTTACCTGCCTGTTCGACCATAACAAAATCCCGCTTTTGGCAGGATTTTGTTCCCATCTTTTGCGTATTTGTTTAAATGACAAAAATTGCTATTTTACAGCTTCCTTGAGAGCTTTGCCAGCGGTAAATTTAGGCACTGTCATTGCTGGAATCTGTATTGTTTCTTTTGTCTGAGGATTGATTCCTTGACGAGCCGCCCGTTTGGAAACTCTGAATGTTCCAAATCCAGTCAACGTAACTTTGTTTCCCTGACGGATTTCGTCGGTGATTTTTTCTTGAAGAGCATCTATAACGCCTTCAACAGCCTTTTTAGCAAGTTCAGTTTTAGCAGCAATCGCATCTACCAAGGCGTCTTTGTTTACATTTGCCATAATATCACCCGCCTTTCTAGTTTGTCCCGTTAAGCGTAAGGCGTAATAAGCCATCTAACGGGTATGTTGTTTTTATGTTTTACTTTCTACATTCTACTCTTTTTAGCGTAAATAAAGCAAATAATAGTTATCCACACGCCCCAAGAATGAATTTTTGAATTTTCAATGTTTAAAACATTAAATCATTAAGATTTGACTTAACATTTATCTCGCATATTCCACACTTCTTGTTTCCCTGAGCACGTTTACCTTTATTTCTCCGGGATATTTGAGATCTTGTTCGATTTTGTCAGCTATTTCTCTCGCGAGTTTAAGCGCTCCAAGATCATCAACTTCTTCCGGTTTTACGAATACGCGAATTTCCCTGCCGGCCTGAATGGCATAGGTTTTTTCAACTCCAGCAAATGAGCTCGCTGTTGTCTCAAGCTCTTCCAACCGTTTCAGATATTTCTCAATAGTGTCTTTTCTTGCCCCCGGACGGCTTGCCGAAATTGCATCTGCCGCTCCGACAATGAAAGATTCGGAAGTTTCAAACGGATAATCTTCATGATGCGACTTTACCGCATCAATAACTTCCTTGGGCATTTTGAATTTTTCAAGTATTTTAATGCCTATCTCAACATGAGTTCCCTGAATTTCATGATCTACCGCTTTTCCTATGTCATGGAGAAGTCCCGCTTTTTTTGCAACAGCAACGTCCGCACCAAGTTCGGCAGCAAGCGCTCCTGAAAGATGGGCCACCTCGAGAGAATGAAGAAGAACATTTTGGCCAAAACTTGTCCTGTAGCGCAATCTTCCAAGAAGATAAACCAATTTCGGATCAAGCCCCGCTATGCCAAGATCATATGTGGCAGCTTCGCCTGCTTCCCTGACTTTGTTGTCTATTTCTTTTTTGGCGTATTCAACCGCTTCTTCAATCCTGGTCGGATGGATTCTGCCATCCCCTATTAATTTTTCAAGCGCAATCCTGGCTACTTCGCGCCTTACAGGATCAAACCCCGAAATTACAACCGCCTCCGGAGTATCATCAACAATAATTTCAACACCGGTAAGCTTCTCGAGCGCCTTAATATTGCGGCCTTCGCGTCCGATAATGCGTCCTTTGACTTCGTCGGAAGGAATTGAAACGGTCGTGGTGACAACCTCGGCGGTATGCGATCCGGCATATTTCTGAATAATGCTTGTCATTAAATTCTTTGCCGTTTTCTCAATCTCCTCAAACCCTTCCTTTTCCATTTTAGCTATGTGTTTTGCCAGCAAATCACGATTCTCTTCTTCGGTAAGCTGCAACAAAATTTTCTTTGCCTGTTCTTTGGAAAGACCTGCTATTTTTTCAAGCCTCTGAAGTTCCTTCTTGCGAACCTCCTCGGCCTCGTGCCTTATTTTTTTGATTTCCTCGGCTTTTTGTTCAAGAATTTTGTGACCACGCTCGATTTCTTCCGTTTTTTTATCGATTATATTTTCGCGTTTTTCAAGTCTTTGCTCGCTCCTCAATATTTGATCCTCTCTTTCCTTTTCCTTCTTTTTCGCTTCCTCAAGAATTTCCACAGCCTTGTTTTTCGCATTCAAAACAACCTCCTGAGATTTCTTCTCGGCTTCTTCAAGCATCTTTTCAATTTGTCCTTCAGCTGTATCAAGGCGCCTACGCGCAATTGCCTGTCTGACAAGATAACCCAAATAAAATCCTCCGGCTGCCCCTATAAGCAGACCTGAGAGAATAAGAATAACATTCATATTTTTTCACTCGTTTCAATAGATTTTCCATGCATGCTAAAAATAAGCAAGCTTTACTTCTTAGCGAAAATTTTATGCAATTGATTCGTAATATATCCATAATCTCTTCTGATACAATTTGCCTAAAACAAGCCAAATATGCATAGTCTATCAATTGAACAGCTAAATTTTATTTAATTAATGCTAGTCATTATATTACATTAAGCAACCTGTTTTGTCAAAGAGACTGGAAAATGATAGAATATTGTCAGAAACACCATGCGCCTAATTATTATTTCCAATTAGACGTATTACTTTTGATGACTAAACAATTATAAAAACACATTAAATTTTATTTTCCAAAAACACTATGTACAAGCCAGTTGTCTTGATTGTTCTTGATGGTTGGGGAATCAGCAATAATAGCAAGGGAAACGTCCTCAAGGAAGCAAAACTTCCAACCATAGAAAAATTGGATCATTACTATCCCATGACAACACTACAAGCATCGGGAATATCAGTAGGTTTGTTTTGGGGCGAACCGGGCAATAGCGAAGTTGGTCACATGGCCATAGGAGCCGGCAAAATCATTTACCAAAACCTTCCAAGAATCACTTTGTCAATCCAAGACAGAACCTTTTTTTCCAACGAGGTTCTTTCCGAAGTGATGGAATCGGTAAAATCAAAGGGTTCTTCGCTGCATGTTATGGGTCTTGTGGGAATGGGAAGCGTGCACTCCTATATGGACCATCTTTATGCAATTCTTGAGATGGCAAAGGAAAAACAGCTTTCAAACGTGTATATTCACGCTTTTACTGACGGGCGCGATTCCCCTCCGACTTCCGGAATAAAAACAATTCAAAACCTCCAGGATCACTTGAAATCCATCGGGATCGGCAAAATCGCAACCATTTGCGGGCGCAACTGGGCAATGGATAGAAATAACAATTGGGACAGAATCGAAAAAGCGTATAAACTACTTACCGAGGGACAAGGGGAACAATTCGACAGCGCAATAAAATGCCTTGAAGACTCCTATGCTAAAGATATAACCGACGAGTACGTAGAACCGTCCGTAATAATGGAAAACGGTAAGCCAATTGCAACCATAAAGGAGGGAGATGCCGCAATTTTCTTCAACTTCCGTGAAGACAGAGCGCGCCAGCTGACAAAAGCTTTCACGCTTCCTGAGTTTGAAGGATTCAAAAGAGACATCTTGGGAGTAGAATTTGCGACAATGGTGGAATATGAAAAAGATCTACCGGTAAAAATCGCCTACCCCCCCATCATGCTGGACAACGGGCTCGGAAAAATATTAAGCACAAACAAGAAAAGACAGCTACGTATAGCTGAAACGGAAAAATATGCTCATGCCACCTATTTTTTCAACGGCGGCAAGGAAGATCCATGGCCCGGCGAAGACCGTACATTAATTCCTTCTCCCGCAGTTTCAAAATTTGACGAAGCTCCGGAAATGAGCGCGTCAATAATAACAGAAAAAGTGCTTGAAGCACTCGAAAAGGAACTATATGATTTTATTTTCATAAATTACGCAAATCCGGACATGGTCGGTCATACCGGAAACGAGAAAGCCTGCATTGTTGCTGCTCAGGCAGTCGATAAAAATCTTTCGATGCTAATCCCTGCGGTATTGAAAAAAGGAGGTTGTCTTTTGATTACGGCCGATCATGGCAATATAGAAGAGATTAAAGACTACCATACGGGAGAAATAAACACGGAACATACCACAAATCCAGTTCCTTTATGGCTTGTGACTCCCAGCAATCACCGCGAAAAGAAATCCGAAGAAGTTGTGCGCCAGCAAAGCGAGGTCGGAGGACTGCTAAGCGACATTGCTCCTACCATACTCGATATCATGGGTATTCCGAAAGATGAGGACATGAACGGAGAAAGCTTACTTTCCCTATTGAAATAAACTCAGCAAATTCAATGAAAAACCGCCCTCAGGCGGTTTTTTTAAACTTCACCGTTTTCTATAATTTTGTCGACTATACCGTATTTCACAGCTTCGCTTGCGCTCATGAAATAATCACGATCAGTGTCTTCCTGGACTTTGGATATTTTCTGTCCCGTGTGTTTTGCCAATATTTTGTTGAGAAGATCTCTTGTTTTTAGAATATGCCTTGCATGTATGTCGACATCAGATGCCTGTCCTGTCGCTCCACCCATCACTTGATGAATCAAAACTTCTGCGTTCGGAAGAACAAACCGCTTCCCCTTTTTGCCCGCTCCCAGAAGCAAAGCTGCGCCAGAAGCGGCAAGCCCCACGCAAATCGTCTGCACATCGGGTCTTACATATTGCATGGTATCATATATCGCCAAAGCGCTGCTCACAGACCCTCCGGGAGAGTTTATATACATCTTTATGTCTTCCTTTGGATTCTGCTGTTCCAAAAATAAAAGTTGGGCTATGATCGCGTTGGCAACCGCGTCATCTATGGCTGTTCCGAGAAAAACAATACGATCCTTAAGAAGCCTTGAATATATATCATAGGCTCTTTCACCGAAACTCGTTTTTTCTATTACGGTAGGTATGAGATAGTGGTTAGGCATAGGCTTAGCAATTACCAAGACACAAGCAACAATCAAATTTTCGAACATTTGCTTATTGTGGTTCACTGCCTGTCTGCCGGCAGGTTTCTTGTTTCTTGGTTATTGATTACTACTGAATTTCTTCAAGCATTTTTAAAACTTTCTCATTCTGCTTCATACCCTTAATATATCTATACAATTTTTCCAAGTCAACATTCTTCTCAACATCCTTAATTTTTTTGTATTGCGAAAGCGTCTTGTTCATTTCTTCCTCGACTTCCTCACTGCTTACGCTGACTTCCAATTCCTTCGCGGCTTCTTCGAGCGAAAGCGCCGCTTTGACCCTTTTGACAGCTTGCGGATGCCATTCTTTCTCGATATCATCGATCGTCTTTTTTATCTGCTCCAGATATTGTTGCATGCTCATGCCCATCCCGTGGAGCTGCATATCAAATTCATTGATCATTCTGTGAAGTTCTTCATGCACGATAATTTCCGGAAGCTCAACATCCAGAACGTCCACAAGCGCTTCTATGATTTCAGCGCGTCTCTTCTCTTTGGCTTCGTTCTTTTTCTCCTCTTCCATTCCCTCCGCGACACTTTTGCGCATATCTGCAAGATCCTTGAACTTTCCGAGCGAACGCGCGAATTCATCGGACAGCTCCGGAGTTTTTCTTTCCTGAACCTCTTTTAAGGTGACTGAGAATTGAGCGGGAGTGCCTGCAAGACTCTTTTCGTGGTAGTTGTCGGGAAAAACAAGCTCGAATTCTTTGTTTTCGCCCGCGCGCATTCCTTCCACATTATCCTCGAACCCGGGAATAAAAACCCCGCGTCCCAAAATGAGCGGATGATCCTTGCTTGAACCGTTCTCAATCGGAACACCGTTCTTTTTCACCTCAAAGTCCAAAATTACATTGTCTCCTTTTCTGGCTTCCCTGTCAACTTTAAGATGCTGAACGCGCCCTTTCGCGATATTCTCAAGCTCTTTGTCGATTTCTTCTTCACCTACTTCGATTTTTTTCTTGGAATGTTCTTTGTTTATTTTTTCAACACGCTTGCGCCAACTTCCAAGTTTCGCTTCCGGAACAACCGCGGTCAGTACCTTGTATTCAAATTCATTTCCTTCAGCAAGTTTTGTTATTTCAGCTTTCGGACCGCCAATGGCGTCTATCTTGTTCTCCATGATTATTTTCGGATACGTCTCCTGTATCGCTTTTTGGGCGGCAGCCTCAAGCAGAGCCTGCTTGCCGACTTTCTGTTCGACCATATTGCGCGGCGCTTTTCCCGCGCGAAATCCTTCAATTTTTATCTCTTTGGAATAGTCGCTTGCCGCCTGATCTATATGTTTCTTCCACTCTTCCCAAGGCACGCTGATGTTGATCTCAATTTGTGATTTTGGAAGCTTTTTAATCTCTGATTTGATTGACATAATGATAATTTTACTAATGATTTACTGATTTGCCACTTAATATGTTATATAAATTGTTATATAACATGTTATATAACATATTACTTAACACGTTAAGCAACAAATATATCTTTAAAAGCTTTCGACAAGAGAATGCGACATGACATGGAAGAGGGAAGGTGCCGTAAAATCCAGACCTTCCCTCGTTTGCCATACCGACCGTGATTGTCTTTTTCAAGAAAACGCAATCTTTGTCGAATTAGATTATGAACGCTGCGATCAAAAGAGCAACGATGTTTATAATCTTTATCATGGGATTGATTGCCGGTCCTGCCGTATCTTTGTACGGATCCCCTACTGTATCCCCTGTCACGGCAGCCTGATGAGCAAATGATCCTTTTCCTCCAAAATTTCCTTCTTCAATATACTTTTTGGCATTATCCCATGCTCCGCCGCCGCTCGTCATAGAAACAGCAACAAATATTCCCGTAATAATAGAACCTACCAAGAGTCCTCCGAGAGCTTCCGGCCCAAGAACGAATCCGACAATAAACGGAGCGACTACCGGCAGAAGAGCGGGAACGACCATTTCCCTGATTGCGGCTTTGGTCACTATATCAACGCTTGTGGCATAGTCAGGTTTTGCTTTTCCTTCCATGATGCCCGCGATTTCCTTAAACTGCCTGCGAACTTCTTCAACCACGGCTCCGGCGGCTTTCGATACGGCGCGCATGCTGATCGAGGCAAACAAATATGGGATCATTCCTCCGATGAACAAACCGACAAGAACATTTACATCTTCAAGTCCGAAACTGATTTCAGCTCCTCTTTCGATAAGTTCCTGAGAATATGAAGCAAAAAGAACGACCGCAGCAAGTCCCGCAGACGCAATCGCATAACCCTTGGTGACAGCTTTTGTTGTATTACCCACGGCGTCAAGAGCGTCCGTAACTTTTCTCACTTCCGGTCCGAGCTCGGACATTTCTGCAATTCCCCCGGCATTGTCAGTTACGGGCCCGAAAGAATCTATTGCAACAATGATTCCAGCCATCGAAAGCATGCTCATTGCGGCAATGGCAACTCCGTAGAGGCCCGCAAGCCAAAATGACCCCATCATTCCCAAAACAATTATCACAATAGGCATTGCCGTGGCTTCCATTCCCATTGCAAGCCCCATAATAACGTTCGTTCCGTGTCCTGAAGTAGAAGCCTTGGAGATTTCCTTAACAGGTCTGAAACTTTTTGAAGTGTAATATTCAGTCACGATTACCATGCCGGCTGTCACGATTATCCCGATAACCGCGGAAAGGAAAAGACCGAACTGCTCGCTTTCAGCCACGAGATATTTTGTGACGGGATAGAAACCCACGAGGGCCAGGACCGAAGCGGCGATAAGCCCCTTATAGAGAGCTCCCATTATTTTTTCTCCATTGTCTTTGTTGGCATCACTAAGCCTTACGAAATATGTTCCCAAAATAGACGCGACTATTGATACCGCTCCGATTGCGAGCGGATAGACGATCGCGCTGCTTCCTTCGCCAAACATCAATGAGCCAAGGATCATGGCGGCTATCGCAGTTACGGCATATGTCTCGAAAAGATCCGCAGCCATTCCGGCGCAGTCTCCCACGTTATCTCCCACGTTGTCAGCGATGACTGCAGGATTTCGCGGATCGTCTTCCGGAATTCCAGCTTCAACTTTTCCGACAAGATCAGCTCCCACATCGGCAGCTTTGGTGAAAATTCCTCCTCCAAGTCTTGCAAAAACGCTTATCAAACTTCCTCCGAAACCGACTCCAACAAGCGCCCTGATATCATTTGTCAAAGCGTAGAACCCCGCTACAACCAAGAGTCCGAGTCCTATGACCAAAAGTCCGGTTACGGCTCCGCTTTTGAAAGCCACGTCAAGCGCTTTTCTCAGGCCTGATTTTGCGGCCTCTGCGGTTCTGACATTGGCCTTAACGGAAATATTCATCCCAATATAACCGGCCAAAGCCGAAGCTGCCGCTCCGACCAAAAAGCCAAGCGCTGTTTTGTAGTCAAACGCGAAATAGAGCGCCACGGCGATAACAACAGCCACATAGCCGACTGTTTTATACTGGCGGTTCAGGAAGGCCTTCGCCCCCTCTTTGATGGCGTTTGCGATTTCCACCATTTTGCCCTCTCCCGACGGAAGCTTGTTTATCTTCCAGATCAGATAGCCGGCAAATGCTACGGAGATCAGCGATGCGCCGATCGCATAGAGTTCTACTAGCATATTACCTTGTTCATTTTATCTATCTGCAAGATAGCAAATAATAAAATGAAATTAAATTAATTAATTTTTAATTAAAACTGATTTTGAATTATGAATTCTGAATTTCAAATCAAATTCCGATGTTTGAATGTCCAAAAATTGAAAATTTAAAAAATCAAAATTAGAAATTCAAAATTCTTTTCTTATTGCTCTTCCGCACCTTCAACATTTTCTTCTTCTCCCTCTTGTTTTTCACTGTTGTTTTCAACTTCCGTGTGCGCCGCTCCGGCAACATCTATTTTCCATCCTGTCAGTTTTGCGGCAAGCCTTACGTTTTGTCCCTGTTTTCCAATCGCAAGCGAAAGCTGTTCCTCGGGAACCGTAACTTTCGCGGCTTTTACTTCTTCGTCTAACTCAACATTGATGACTTTCGCAGGACTTATCGCGGACGCGATGAACTTTTCAGGCTCTTCGCTCCATTCAATTATATCAATCTTTTCTCCTCCCAATTCTTCGATAACGGCCTGGACACGTATTCCTTTCTGGCCGACGCATGATCCGATAGGATCAACGCCTTCCTCGTTCGACGCAACGGCTATTTTCGTGCGTGAACCGGCTTCACGGGCAACCGATTTGATTTCAACCGTTCCCGCGAAAATTTCCGGAACTTCCAACTCAAAGAGTTTCCTCACCATGTCGGGATGACTCCTGCTCAAAGTTATACCGGGACCTTTTGGATCGGATTCAACCTTATACAGATATACTTTCACCCTCTGTCCTATCCGAAGCATTTCCTCGGGCACTTGTTCGGACGGGAACAGCACTCCGACTGACTTGCCAAGATCTATATAGACATTCCTTCCTTCAATCCTTTGCACTGTTCCACTGACGATTTCTCCTTCTTTTCCTTTGTATTCGGCAAACATTGAATCTCTTTCCGCTTCGCGTATTCTTTGGATTATTACTTGTTTTGCCGTCTGCGCCGCGACTCTTCCATATTCCGTATGCGGCTCTAATTCTATCTCAATCACATCGCCAACTTTCGCATCTTTTTTAATTTTTTTGGCATCATCCAAAAGCATGTCTCTCTCCGCGTTGAAGCGCGGAATTTTTTCTTCTTCATTTTCCGGTTCGTTTACTTCAACTTTTTCTTCTTTTCCGGGCTCGACAAACTCACGAGTTGTTTCATCAACCACGTCTTTTACAAGATAAAAGCTCGCCTCTCCGCTCACCTCATTGAACTTGGCGCGGATGCGCTGTTCGCGTTTTCCGTAGTCTTTTTTGTATGCCGCTGCCAATGCAGCCTCAATCGTCTCTATAACCACATCTTTAGGAATTCCCTTCTCTTCAGCAATCTGCATGATTGCACTTCCGAATTCTCCAAGCCTTCCCGATTGACTTTGCAATTCGTCTTTCTTGATTTTTTTTCTTGCCATATTGTTTAAATTCACATTAATTGTTATGAGATTTAATTTGTGTTTTTGCGCAGATATTGCCATGTTTCAACCGAATTTGCGCAATGAGAATAAAAAAGTTCGCATTCCTGCGAACCAAATTCCATCCATCTGTCTATATCCATTTTAGCAGCCTTTTCTTCCGGTGTCAACAAAGGCTTATTAACTCATTTTTGGTTTCAAAAAACATCAAAAATTCAGTTTGACTGCGAAATTACGTTAAAAGAGAAATCCGCTGCCGCTCAGCGCCGCAACAACCGCTCTTAGTATGACAAAGCCCGACAAGCCGACAATCACGCCTATCAACGAATTCTTGGCGTTGCGCTTTGCAATCTGAATCTGTTCTTCATTTCCCGCGGAAACAAGATATTGAATACCAGAAATGACAAACGCAATAATTGCGATGATTGTGAATATTCCTATAAGCCATGAAAAGATGTTGGACAAGATAATGTAAATTGGCGCGCTTGAAAGTCCGGTCTGCGTGGGAAAACAAACTCCTGCGATTTCAGTAAATCCTTCGACTTCACTGCATTTAGATGCTGATGTGTCGGCGGCAGATCTGCCTGAAACGCAGCTTATTCCCGTTGTTCTGTATGAAGTATCATAGCAGACGCTGCGATCCCCTTCACAGGCGGCTTCCGATCTTTCTCTAATACAGTTGTTGTAGTTATTATCACATTGCTCGCAAGAAATCGAATAACCAGGCGCATAATCATCGCTTTGGCACCCCGGAATGCATCTATTATAGTTGTTGGTGCAAATTGCCTCGTTGGAGATTTCCTCCATGCAACTTTCATATTGCCTGACACAGTTTGAACAAAGCTCGGCATAACTTTCTTTTGCCCCTCCAAAGAGAATTGCACAAACCGAAAATATTATCAGTAAAGTTTTTTTTATTCTCATTTTTTTATTTTTAAAACCTGTTTGATGCTCCGCTGAGAAGAGCAATCACGGCCTGCATTATTACAAATCCGGAAAGACCCACGATTATTCCGACTATGGACCATTTCATGGCGGCTTTCGCTCGGCTGATTGCGCCTTCATCACCGGCTGAGACAAGATAGATAATACCGGAAATAACAAATCCTATAATCCCGAATATGCCGAAAATTGCCAGAAGCCAAAACAGCAAATTCGATAATATGCCAAAAATTGTTCCCTCCGGAAGCCCATAAGGATTTGCAAGCCACCAGCCTCCGCCAGATCCAATATTAATACTTATATTTTCATCTTGATAACCCAAATTCCAATCAAAATCTTCTCCGTTGTGTCCCACGCCCCCAGTAAATTGCGCAAAAACAAACATGGGTAAAATCAAAAACATCAGCAATAACAAAAAAAATGATGATTTATTTTTCATAAATTTTTAATTATATTTTTATTATATAATAATTTGCCTTTTACGGCAACATCAAAAAATTTGTATTGCAAATAGAAAAAACATTTCAGCCAATGAAAAACCACTAGCTTAAACGCTAGTGGTTTCTATCTTCCAGACTTCGTCTGTTAGAACGAAAGCTTTTGCTGCTGGATTTGATGATGTCTCTGATTCTGGATGTAATTTTTAACAGCATATTC